>Ga0326728_10000200_pt1 | contig 249940 bp, 202 predicted proteins | sample MB3enrmetagenome_FD_207602 | JGI IMG/M metagenome (GOLD analysis project Ga0326728, IMG submission 207602) | Lab enriched peat soil microbial communities from McLean, Ithaca, NY, United States - MB31MN | ecosystem: Environmental > Terrestrial > Soil > Wetlands > Peat | place: USA: New York...
GCCATCGCGGTGGATAACAACGGCAACGTCTATGTCACGGGGTATGAAACGACGGCGGCGGGCGGGACGGAGATTGTGACCATCAAGTACTCGCCCGTCGCGCTGCAACGGCGGGCGGACGGGACGGTGTTGCTGCAGGCGCAAGGGTCGCCCGGGGAGAGCTTCGATTTGCAGGGGAGCACGGACCTGCTGAACTGGCTGGACTTGGGCAGCATTCTGGCGGACAGCAACGGGGTGGCGCAATTTGCGGACACCAACGCCTCCAATTACAACCGGCGTTTCTACGTCACCACACCGCAGTGAAAAGGAAGAAGGAAGAGGGAAGAAGGATGAAGGCTAAAGGCTAAAGGGTGAAGGAAGAAGGGATTGAGACGTTGGGGTGAAAAACAAGTGTTTTTCCAGCTTTCATGCGTTTTGTTCGTCGCGGCGAGGCGCAGCGAAAAGCACGCGCCCTGGGTTGTAGCGGTTGGCGCCTCGCCAACCACAGCCCACCGCTCAAGTTCTTCCCACCATCCCGTAAAGCCGCAAACGCAAGACCACTACCCTGTGCGTTGTTCGCCCGACGGCCTCTGCGTGATTGGAAACTGATTGAACCCGCAAGAGCGTTGCGAATTCGTGCCACGCACGGAGCCGGTATTCGGCCTTTTAGACCGCGGTCATTTCAGTATTCTAGTCCGCGCGTGTATTTGCGATCACGATCCAAGGCGCGAAAACCGGGAAGGGAGTCTCCCCTCGCATCGCTGATGTTTGCCCTGCTGTGCATCGGCCTGGCCGGGGGTCTTCTCTGGGCTTGGCGAAGGGCCAATCCCGCCCGCCAGCCGCGGCCGGAGTCAGCCGCAAGAGGCGCGGCGCGCACGAACAATCCACACGCCCCAACCGCGGCGCCTCCGCATTTCCGAACTCCAGAGGCGGCATTGTCCGCCGTTCGCCCCGCGGAGACCGTTCTGGAAGCCCAAATCGCGCTGGCTCGCAAAGGTATTTCTCCGGGTTCAATTGACGGGGTGAACGGATCTCTGAGTCGCGCGGCTCTGATTGCCTTTCAACAGAAGCGGGGCCTTGTTGCCAGCGGCCAACTGGATGACCGAACCAAGGCTCTTTTGTTGTTCGCCCCGCCGGCCCTGACGCAATACACCGTGACCAGCGAGGACTTGGGCCGCCTGATGCCCGTTCCCAAAACATGGCTCGGCAAATCCGGGCAGACCCGCTTGGACTTCGAGAATATTGTGGAACTGCTGGGCGAAAAAGCGTTTTCAAGTCCGCAATTGATTCGGACTCTCAATTCAAACCTGAATTGGAGCCAGGCGGCCAGCGGCACGCAAGTGACGGTTCCGCGAGTGGAATACCCTCCCATTGTCACCAAGGCGGCCTTCCTGAGAATCTCACTGCAAGAATGCGTCCTGGAAGCCTTCGATTCGGAAAGCAACCTCCTGGCGCATTTCCCGTGCAGCATCGGACGCCTGGCAGCCCAGCGGCCTGCCGGGGAGTTGCACGTCACGACCATCGTTCTGGATCCAAACTACACCTTCGACCCCGCCCTCTTTCCCGAATCGCTCGAAGCCCGGACGCTGGGCCGAAAACTCGTCCTTCCCCCTGGCCCGAACAATCCCGTCGGGGTGGTTTGGATCGGGCTGGATCGGCCGGGCTACGGCATTCACGGCACTCCCTCGCCGGAGCGCGTGGGCCGCGCCGAATCGCACGGCTGCTTTCGTCTGGCCAACTGGAACGCCAGTTATCTCTCCAAGCTGGTCTGGGTCGGAATGACCGTGATCGTGAAGTGAAGCCCAAAGTGAGAACCCAAGGGGCGATGAAGCAGTCCGTCAAAAGCGGAGCTTGCAAAAGCCTGGAATTGGCCCAAAACTGCCCATAGATTATGGCTCGGACAGGAGATTTCAGACCTCGTGTGGCGTGCTTCCCTCATTCACGAACAACCATCCTCCATTCACACCCCTGGCGGACTTGTTGGCTGGTTGCGCTCCTGGGCTTCGCTGCCGTACGGGTTGTTCAGGCCCAGGTTCCGCCGGCACCACCGGCGGCGACGATATTCACCAACATACCCAACATAGACAAGGGCTACGGCGTTGGCGGGCGCGATAGCGGGTTGAGCGTCAAAATCGGGACTAATTGCTGTTACCTGTTTGGCGACACCATGTTAACCCAGGCCAACGCGCAGGGGTCAAGTTGGGTGGTCAACACGATGTATCATACCCCCAACACCAATGGTGACACCGGGGTCAGCGGGGGTTACAATTGGTTGACGAGCAACACTCCGCCCCTCCAGTTTATCCCTTACACCCCGGACGAAAGCAATTGGAACGCCACCAATGCCAATCACGTTGTCTATGGGGTCTTTTCCATAAGTCAATTTTACAGTCCTGGAGATGGCAACCAGTATATTACGATTGAGAAGACGATCGAGCAAAACGGCGGCGCGACGTCGCTCGGCGGCGGTCTGGCCATTTGTCCGACCAATCCGATCACTGGAAGCCCGAGTCGGGTTGAGAGCCGTCCGGGCAACGCGGAGCCATACTTGATGTGGGATGAGAGCGAAGGGGAGTGGGGAGACATGTGCGTCACGATGAGCAATTATGTCTATTTTTATTGGGTACAGGGCCAAAACTATGGGGGCCTCTGCGTGGCCCGGGCTTCGCTGCTGGGCAGTCCTCCGGCCTTTCTGGCGGTAACGAACTGGACCTATTGGGATGGAACGACCTGGGTCACGAACAATCCGTCGGTGGCAGCCATTCTCTTTTACGACGCCGGCGACGGGACGATTGATTGGAACGCCTTTTTGACGAATGGCAGTGGCGGCAGAGGCTGTTATCTGTTTACGTACCTGTTCTGGGTGTCCACTGAGATATATACCCGGGCTTCCAGCGACCTGGTTCACTGGTCGGCGCCCACGCTTCAGTACACCATACCGTTCGATTATCCGATTGGAGATTTTCCCTACAATGCCCGGGCGCAGAAATGTCTGGAGAAGAATAACGGGCAGACAGTGTATATCTCCTGGTCCATGCCTTGCACGAACATACCCGATCAGAACATCGAAATGCTCAAGGCCCAGTTCCCCCTGGCCAATCCCGCCTTTTCCGGTCTGACCGCGAGTCAGTCCATCAGTTACGGCGCGTCGAACATCACTTTGCGCGGCACGGTGAGCGCCAACGGCGCTTATCCGGCCTGCGGCGAACCCATTATTGTCACCATCAACGGGAATGCGCAGAGCACCGCCGTCAATGATTCCACTGGCGACTTTTCCATCAACTACAATCCCTCCACCCTGCCCGCCAGTGGCTCGCCGTATACCATCGCCTATTCGTATGCTGGCGATGGCTGGTTAAATCCCACAGCCAATGCCAGCACCACGCTAACTGTGATCTCGACTCCCCTAATCCAGACAGTGATGCAAGCCGGCAGTTCGTTCACCTTCTCCTGGAGCACGCTAACAAACCAAACGTATCGAATTCAAGCCACAGCCAGTTTGGATCCCGCCAACTGGACTGATTTAGGCGGCACCATTACGGCGACCAATTCTACCATGACCATTTCCGAAGGCATCAGCACCAACTCGCAACAATTTTATCGCGTGGTCTTGCTGCCCTAAGTTTATCTCACCGGCTGCCCGCCGGAAACGGACTTTGGCAATGACATTGTGACGATCAAGCATGGCCCGAGCGGCAACCAAGTCTGGCTGCAACGCTACAAGGGGCCGGGCAAAGGCGACGACGCGGGCAACGCCATCGCGGTTGATAGCAATGGCAACGTCTATGTCACTGGTCCGGGAGTTGACTGAGATTTCAGGCCAGTCAAGGCTGGTCAAGTGCTTTCGAGCCGGGGATAATGCAAGCCACGATGTTCAGGTTGAGACGAAACGAGTGCGAAAGATTCTGCTTTCCCTGGTTCGGTGGGAGCCTCGCTCTACCTACGTCGGATTGAGATGAAACGGCTGCGAAAGATTGTGCTGGTGGTCTTGATGGGCGCCCTGGCTTTCGAGGGCTGGCGCTACTGGTGGGAGCATCGCTTTGATTCCATCATCGCGCAGGCGGCCAAACGCTACGGAATGGACCCCGCCCTCATCCGGGCCGTCGTCTGGCGCGAGAGCTATTTCCATCCCCACGCGCGCGGCCGGGCGGGCGAGTTGGGCTTGATGCAAATCCGCGACGCGGCGGCGCAGGAATGGGCTGCGGCGGAGCACGTGAGCGGGTTTGAACACGAGGATTGCCTGGATCCGCTGACCAATGTCTTGGCCGGCACATGGTATCTGCGAACAATGGTGCGCCATTACGCCCAGGCGGACAATCCACTGGCCTTCGGTCTGGCGGAGTATAACGCCGGGCGGGGCAACGTGCTGCGATGGCTGGGCGGGGGCGAGCCGACCAACAGCGCGCTGTTCATGGACCAGATCGGCTTTCCCGGAACGCGGGCTTATGTGCGCGCCATTCTGGAGCGTTACCAAGACTGCCGCTGATTGGATCGCCTGTTCGATCCAAGTCCGGCGGTTGGATTTTAGGATAAAAGCTAAAGCCACAGATGGACACAGATAAACACAGATTTCTCTGAAAAGCGTCTTTCACCCGTTGAGCGACTCTGTTTTTCACAAGTCCTCCGATCTGTGTCTATCTGTGTTCATCTGTGGCTTTAAGCGCTTTTTAAGGCTCAATCGCGCGTGATGGCGCGCATGGAGGCCTGCAGCTTGGCCCGCAAGGTTTCGCGCTCGGTTTCGGAGGCCTCGCGCGGCACCCAGATCGGTTCGCCGTAATAGGATTGACACAAGGCGAAGGGAAGGGGGATTTGGAAGCCGTCCCAACTGCGGAGGCGAATCTTCCATCGGGTGTAGTTGCTCGTCGGAATGATCGGACGGCCGGTCACTTGGGCCAGGACAATGATCCCTTCCTGCACCTGATAAACCGGCCCGCGCGGACCGTCGGGAGTGATGACGATGCTGTATTGGCGTTCCATCCAGGTAGTGGCTTCCAAGAGGGCCTGCGGCCCGCGCCGGCTGGTGGAACCGCGCACGGGCTGGATGCCGAACCGCTCGAGGACGCTGGCCAGCAGCGCGCCGTCGCGGCTGGCGCTGATCATCGCCGCCAGTCCTTGGTCGGGCCAGCGTGCCTGTAGGAAGTCGTCATAACTGACCAATGCGGCGGGCAGGCGGTTGTGCCAGACGCAGTAAATGACGGGGCCTCTGGTTTCCGGGTATTGGCCGCAGTCCTGCCAGCGGGAGCGCCAGGTTTTGAGGCAAACGCGAAGAAGCACGGCGACGACCAGGGCGGCCAGCCGCCGATGCCAGGACAAGGGCTGGGGCACGACAACACCTGAAGGGGAATTGACGGTGGCGGCCATCATGTTCCTTTTTTCAGGCTGGCGCGCACCAACTCCTCCAATCCGGCCTCCGGTCCCAAAAGGGCCTGCGTGGCGCGGATGCTCTCGTGCGCCTCGGCCGGTTTGAAGCCCAAGGCGATCAGGGCCAGGACGGCGTCGTTGACTTTTTGTTCGTCGGAGGAAAGGGCGCGCCGCGCGCTTTGGGCTTCGAGCACGCCGCCGGGGCCGATTTTATCCTTGAGTTCGATGACAATCCGCTCGGCCGTCTTCCTGCCGACGCCCGAAATCTGGGAAAGCATCTTGATGTCCCCCCCGGCGACCGCGCCGCGAAAGGCAGTGACGCTGATGCCGCTGAGGATGTTCAAGGCGATCTTGGGGCCGACGCCGCTGACGGTGTTGATCAAGAGGCGGAAAAGCTGGCGTTCGGCGGCGCTCATGAAGCCGTAGAGCACGTGAGCATCTTCCCTCACTACAAGATGCGTCAAGAGCTTCACGCTCTGGCCGGGGGCGGGCAGCTTGTCGTAGGAGGAGAGGGGAATGAGGGCCTCGTAGCCGACGCCGTTGACCTCCACCGTGACTTGGGTGGGGAGGGCTTCGATCAATTTGCCATGCAGAAAAGTAATCATCGGGACGCGGCCAACGGGTCGCGGCGGCCCTGGGCCGAAAGTTCAACCCGGCGGCCACGCCAGCCCGCGCCCGCCCAGGATGTGGCAATGCAGGTGAGGCACCGTTTCCCCGCCGTCCCGTCCGTTGTTGATGACCAGGCGGTAGCCCGTTTTGTCCAGGCCCAATTGCGCCGCAACGGCCGCCGCTTTGAGAAGCAAGTGGCCCAGGAGGTTCTGGTCGGCCGGACCGGCCTCGGACAGGCGCGGGATGTTCGCTTTTGGAACAATCAGAACATGCGTGGGCGCTTTGGGATTGGCATCGCGGAAGGCCAGCACCAAGTCATCCTCATAGACAATGGTGGCCGGGATTTCGCGCTCAATGATCCTCTGGAAGACGTTCTTGCTCATCGCACCACCAGTGCGCACGATTGGCTGGCCGGCTCGGTCTGCCAGCAGGAGCGCAGATATTCAACAATCTGGTCATGGAGCCTCTGGCACTGGCGGTTCCAGCGCCGGGCGCCCGCCAGTTGTTTGACGCAGCCATGCAGGCCGTGGAAGTGGAGCAGGTTGGGCGATTGGCCCATCTGGCGCTTGAGTTCCTGTCGCAGCCGGGGGAAGAACTGCAATTCAAAGCCCTCCCGCGCAGCGTTGCCGGCCAATTCAGCCAGGTTGGATTCCAGGATCCGTCGCGGCGGCAGGTCCGGCCCGGCGGTGGCTTGATGATCGGCATAGACGGTCAAACCAAAGCCTCGGAGCACCTTCTCCAGGGCCAGGACGAATTCGCCCACCGAGACATAGGGCCGCTGCAACTCGTGCTTGAAGTAGTGCAGCACCGCGGCTGAGGCGTGCCGGACTGTCTCCGGGTCAATCCAGTCGGCCCCTTCGCCCATCAGTTCGAAGGTGACCCATTCCGCCGAGCAAGGGACTTGCTGGCCGTCAGTGGTTTGGAATATCAAACAATCAGCCTTGAGTTGAATCATGATTGGCCTCCAGGTTTTTGACTTCGCGCACGAACTCGGTGGCTTCTTCAAAACGCCGGTAAACACTGGCAAAGCGAACATAGGCCACTTTGTCAATCTGCCGCAGCCCTTCCATGATCCTCTCCCCGATGGCCATCCCGGGAACTTCGCGTTCATATTTGTCGCTGATCTCTTCGATGATGTTCTCCACCAGCTCCTCGATCACTTTGGGGCTGATGGGCCGTTTCTGGCAGGCCTTCTTGAGGCCCGAGAGCAGTTTTTCCTTGGAGAACTCCTCGCGCCGGCCGTCTCGTTTGACGACCATAAGTCCTTCGTGCTCAATCTCTTCGTAAGTGGTGAAACGATGGCTGCATTGCAAACACTCACGGCGGCGACGGATGGTCGAGCCTTCGCGGGAGGCGCGCGAATCAATAACCTTATCATCCTGATTGCCGCACTTTGGACAGCGCATAAGAGTTCCGTCAACCGCTACATAATGTAGTGTGACTATTTGATAACAACAAAGGATTGTGGCGTCAAGCCTGTTTTTTCAGAAATTTTTCGCGCGTGCAAGGCACTATTCCGACTTCTGTGAACCTTCACCCATAAGTTGTCTCACCTTGGCGAAAAAGCTTCCAAGACCTCAAGACGCGAATTATCAAGCACTTACGCAGTCTGGCGGAGACCTTGCACCCCCCCCCGGCCAAAACGGGACATTTTCACCCCACCAAACCCCCGTTTCCCTCTAGGAACTGGCAGTGGGACAAATCCGCGTAAAAGGTGCAAGGTGCAAGGCGGTTTTTGGCTCCCTCACCACCCCAGAAACAAGCCCGACACGCAATTTTTGACCCCGATTCGCTTGGCGGAAACGGCCCGTTCAAACACCTTTAATCGCCCGATCACGCCGCGTTCAATGGCCGCCGCCATCCGGCCAGGCCGCGAGCGACGGCGCCATCCATCAAACCGCGCCGGCGCGCCGCCAAACAAAAAGCCCGTGGCGCCAAATCACGGATTTTTTACAACTGCCGGATTCCCCTGTTTTCAGGCTGGTGCCGAGTTGCGCAGAAACCGCATCGCCAGAAGTCCCTGATAATAGGAAAATGAGCTTTCAAATCCCTCCAAGTCAATATAACGGAAGTCTTTTCTCACAGAAGCCTCCCAAAGAAGCTCATTGTCCAACGCAGCCCTAACCAACAGCCTGGCGGTCTTCGCCAGTGGATTTCTCCAAACCTCCGTCTTGATTGTCCAGAGCGCCGTAATCTCCGGTTCTGAAAATCTCACCTTGAACCACTGTCTTGGTATCGCGCGGCATGAACAAAGCGCCGCCTTCGCTACACCCGGACGCATGATCTCATAATGGACCAGCGTCACTTGAACAAGAGCGCGGATACTGTAGATTATTGGAAGCTCCGCGGGATTTGACCAAGCGCGGCTGTCGAATTCTTTCAGGGCGTCAACTTCCGATTCGGAAAAGCCGACGTTCAAAAAGTGCTTCTCGATCTCTGGATGCCCGGTTCTTTCAATGATGACGCCCGGCCTTAGAGCGGGCATCCTGACCGTTGGACTCTTACGGTTTAACAGGTTTGATTTTTGATGTTTCATATTTGTGGATTCGGTCCGGTGTCAACGATTATTTTGTGCCCTTTTTCTCGCCCTGCCGCTGCCTGGCAGCCCCGATTTAGTCACGAAATGGGAAGTCGTTTGATGATACGCCGCCAGGGGATTGTTATTGGTTCGCTTCCTCTGCGCGGCCCCATCCAAGCAGTCGAAGCGTAATCTCTGCGTCGGGAGCGCCCTCTGGCCCATGACCGCGTTGCTTTTCACCTTTTGGCCCCCCGCTCTTTGGAAATCCTGGCCGTCAAAGCATCCACCAAAAAATCGCGCGCGGTGCGCGCTCGCTCGTCTCTTGCGGCCCACTCCTTTAAAGATTCTATCATCTTGACAAGATCGGCAGTCGCCAGCATTTTATCATCAGCTAATTGGCGAAGCGCGTTTCGGTGGGATTCGTCCAGCCGCGCCCGTTCTTCATCCTCCATTTGCATCAACAGACTGACGACACGCTCGTTATTTCCTTTGCGATGCTTCTCAGGAACAAGAATCGGAGGATCGCCCCAGAGTAGCCAGGCCCGCATCACTGGCACCACCGTCATTATCTTGTCAACTATTTGATAGGATGGGTTCAAGCGTGCGCCGGACTCGATGCGACTCAAATAACTTGGGGCAATGCCGCACTGAGCGGCGAATTCATTCACGCCAAGCCGCAAGTGCGTCCGCAAAAGATGGACCCTGATACCGAACCGTAGCCGACTCTCCGCCGTAAGCTTTTGCACATCGGCCAGCTTCTCATCATCAGACAATTCCGCGCTGGCCCATCGCATTAGTAGTGCCGTCCACTCAGGGATTCCCCACACCGAAAAAAACTGAGCCTCTCCCTTCCCGGACCTGAGCCAGTCCATATCCACGTTCAGAAATTTGGCGATTCCCACCGTAACTAATTTGTGCGGCAGAGCGCCATTCAGCCAGCGAGATACTGTTGACTGAGAAACCTCCAGCGCCGTCGCCATTGCGCCCTGCGTAACGCGTTTATTGTGCATTGCCAAAGCGAGCCTATCGGCAAAACTGGACTCCTTCATAAGCGGCGATTATATCGTGAAAATCTTCTCAAATTGTGTTGCCTATATTATGCGTCTATGCCATCTTTCAACTTAATGATGCGTGCAACGCAGAAAAAAAGCAAGGGAAAACAGCGAAAATCTCGTTTCGCCGGAATCTGCGCCGCGGCCCGAAGGCTGGAGGTTGAACGTTCCCATTTGTATCGCGTCCTCTCCGGGAAACGCATCAGCCCCGGCCTTTTGGGCCGCTACCGAGCATTGAAAGACATTCATAATCAGACGGTTGCCTCAGCCCGCACGTTGGCGGACATAATAGACAGCCGCCCCGCAACACCCAAAAATATTACATGAAAAAACACCTCGACGCCCTCATTCTCGTGGTCCAAACATTTCAAAGCCTCGTGGCCGAAAAAGCCGATCTCGACTCCCGCGAGCGCCAGGCCAGGGAAGATTTAACGTCCGCTGCCGGCGAGGGACCTCTTGACGATCCCAAAATCGCCAGGAAGGTAAGCGCCGCGAATGCTACCCTGGACGCCGTGAACGCCCGGCGGGGCCACGTCGAAAAATCACTCCGCCCCATTCTTGGCGAGATGAAGGACGCCCTTCGCGCCGCTGACGCTCAATGGACAAGAATTATCCGGGCGTCCGGCGACCGTATCGCGGCGCGCTTCTACGCCGTCAACGCCGAATTTTACGAGGGAAGCGAGCGCGATGCCAGGCGTCACTTGAACTATGAAACTCTTCCTCTCTGGAATGAAAATAATCGCGCCCTCTGGCATGGCTCCGCGGGCAATGTGACCGAGGAAAACGCCCTCTCAACCGTGAGTCAGTTTGTCAAGCTGGTAGAGGCAAACATTGGCCGTTTTAACCTGAGCATTTAACTGAGACACCGTATCCAAAATCTGAAATTATGAACCCAAAAACTGACGACCGTATTGATCCCATGTGCGCGATTGAGGAGACGCCCGAATCTGAAAAGATCATCACCGTTCAGACGGTGGCCCCCGTTGGCCTCGACGGGCGCCGTGTTCCAGTCGGCAAAATCCTCAAAATCAGCGTCAGGCAATGGCGCGCCCTGAACCGCCTCTTTAAATGGATTGATGGACCGCCAGACCACGCGCCCCAAGGTTGGTCGCCGCCCGCGCCAGCCAACGCCCCCGCCGAGAAATAACAACGCCAGCAACCGCACCCGCAACTATGTCCAATCATCAAATTATCCGCCGGGAACTTCACCCTCAAATCCGCGTCCTGGACGCCGCCGCTGGCCTGGTGGAATACGTCGCCAGCGATGAAACCATTGACTGCTACCGCGAAGTTGTCATGGCCGATGGCTGGAAATTCGACCGCTTCAAGAAAAATGCCCCGTTCGTTGACAGCCACAATTACGAATCCATTGGCGCTGTGCTAGGCCGCGTGGTGGATTTCAAAGTCGTCAGACGGCAGCTTGTCGAGACTGTCAAATGGGCGATTGATATTGGCGAAAACCTGATGGCCCATTGGGGATTCGCTATGACTCAGGGCGGCTATCTCAACGCCGTTTCGGTTGGATTCCTGCCTGAAAAAGTCGTCTCCAAGTGGGACAATGACAGGACCGGTTTCAACGACGCCCTGGCCAAACTGGACTTGGGCGATGACCTGGCCGAGAACATCAAATGTATTTACGTCTCTCAGCAACAAACCGAGCTTTCGGCCTGCATTATCGGTGCCAACCCGCAGGCTTTGGCCCGCGCATACAGCGACAATGTGATTGACGACGCTTTCTTGCTACGTTGCCCGGAGGCCCGGCGCGCCATCGAATCCACCCGGCCCGATCCCCGCCGGTCCTATTCTTTCGCATCCGCAACAAATCCAACTAAACTCCCTTCCCCTATGGCCAAAAAAACGTTTCTTGACACCTTTACGCGCCTTGCCGGTGCAAGCGCCCCCACCGTCACCCAAGCCGCTGAAAAATTGGAAGCCGCGCGGCGCGGCCAGTCAGAGACAGAGCTTTTCCGCGCCAGCGCCATGATGCGAACCGCGATGGCCAGGGCGCGCCGGGCAACCGCCCATGAAATCGCCGGCGAAATTCTTTCGGACGGGCTGATTCGCAGTTTTTTGGAGGCGCTTCCCCGCTACCTGGCGGGCATAAAGTATCCGGGAAATGATATGGTGCGCCGCGCCTTGGCGCCTGGCTCCCCGCTTGGCGGGGCGCTACTCCCCATTGATGTGTCGAACGCGATTTTCGATTTGATCCTGATTAACGGGGCATTCCGCCATCTTGGCGTCGAAGAAATGCCGACCATGCAAACCAAGTTCGCCCAGGCGACGGCCAATCCGACTGCGATTGTCATTCCTCCGAGCTTGATGGGAACCACACAGATTCCCGCCGACACGGCCCTAACGGGATCGAGCCTGACGCCCGAAGCGGCAACATTCGCGGTCTTTTTGCCGGTGTCGCGCGAGTTGCTTGCGGATGAAAAAGCAAACCTGGCCATGTATCTTCTGACACGTTTTTCAGAGGCTCTGGCCGGGGCGATTGACTATTGCTGCTTTGTAGCCAATGGGACCGTTGACACTACCAACGGCGGAATGACAGGCATCTGGAATGACACGAATATCGCAACGGTCAACGCCGCCCAGGGCAATGCCTCCATTCCACAATTGGCCCGCGCTGATTTTCTGGCCGCCGTCGCGGCCGTCGCCCCCGCCGCGTTGCAACGTGAGTGCAAATGGTGGATTTCCCCATCATTCATCGCCCCGCTTATGGGTCTTGTTGACACGGAAGGCCGTTCCTATCTCCTACGCACTCCCGCCGAGACCGGGGATGGCACATGGCGCCTTGTCGGCTTTGAAGTCGTCTGGACTGCCCAGGCCCCGGCTATCAGCACGGCCGGGTCAACCATCGCTGCCTTTGGCCACGGCCCAAGTTACCTCGTTGGCATCCGCGAGGAATTGGAAGTGATCCTGAGCGATGGCACAGGCTTCCAATTCAACGAGCAGTTTTTCCGCGCACTCAGCCGGGGACTGTGCCAGACGCGCCAATCCACCGGCCTGGTCAAGCTCGCCCTCGCAAATGCCTAAGCGAATGACCCCCTACGCTCAAAGGTTACTTGACAGAAAGGCCGCCATCCCGCGCCCGCCGCAGTCTGGAGAGTCTGCGGCGCCGGCGCGGGCGGCCGGCGCGCCCGCCCCGGCCATCCCGTCCGCTCTGGCCAAGTATCCGCCCTATATGACGGCCCGCCAGGTCGGTGAATACCTGGCCGTTTCTGAGGATCAAGTGATGCTCTTTAGGGAGACCGCCGAAATGGAATTTATCAATGTCGGTGTCACCGGCGCTTCGCATCCCACATGGCGAATAACCCGTGACAGTGTTGCCGCCTTTGAGCGCGCCCACCAAACCACAGGCGCAAAATGAAATCCGCCGCTGCGAAACTCAAAATCTCCCCGCCGTTGGAAAACTGCCCGGATCGGATGCGGCCCGATCAAGTCGCCCTCTAACCGCTAATGGAAAGCTACCTCCTATGATTCCCGAAAGTTCAAAGCCGCGAAATACAGTGCTAGTCTGGCTTGCACCACCAAGCCCGCTTTTTCCTGTGGTTATTGATGAGGCATTCCTTTGGTGCGACAAATTCAAAAAAACGATCTGCGATGCTCTGCAAGCCAGAGGATTCCTGGGGGAATCGCCTCCAATTCGGGAAAACCCAAATTTCAAAGGCGATCCTGATTTCCTCGCTTTTGGGGATCGGGCTTACGCTACGTTTTACATTACGAATCGCCGGGATGGATTGTTGACCATTTGCGGTGGACTGAAAACCTTGGGATTTTTGGCCCACGCGCAAGTTGCGTTGGCCGATAATGCCGAAACATGGATTTGGTGGTGGCCTCCTACATTGAGAGGAACTGAGTTCACGGCAGATGAATTTCTCGCTCAAAACTGGTTGCCTCTCTACCAGAAACTTTGCCAATGAGCCGGACCTTACAATCTATCCAGCGGCCCGCCGAAAGGCTCTTGCAGGCCCGTTTAAGCGGCCTTGCATGGCCTTTTAATGGGACACTTTCCAATCCTCAGATCGTCATCATTGCCCGCGCCCGGCACAGGCCGGCGCGCCTGTTCTTTTTGGCTGGCTGAGGTTGGCAAAAACAGTCGAAAAATTGAAAAGCCGCGCCGTCGCGGCCCTTACCGTTTTCAGGCATGTCCAGGAACTCAGGAACTCGGCGCCGAGACATTTCGCTGGCGCGGTTACATCTGTTGCTGGATGCTGCGCGTCAATCACTGACTTTGATGCAACCGCCACCGTCTCAAGCAGATACGTCATTGAAGCGCGAAAAACAGCCGGAAAGGGCGCTGTTTTTTTTCCTGCCACCCCGTCTTTCCTGATCCAACGGGTTAAGTTTCCAGCGCTCGGTGCCGATTAGGGAACATAGGGTCTGGATCGCGGTTATGACATTCTTTTTCAGGACGGCGAATTCACAGTTTTCGCTTGAAGTGTCGGCATCACAACGCGGCGCGCGGCCGGGCATTGGCCCAATCTGCCCAAGATACATGGCTGGCTTGATAATTCCATGGCTGCTTTGGTCCGCAACGGCCACCGCTGGCATCGAGGGCGCCCTGACGAGTTTTGACCAGTTTTACGCGCTGTCCAAAGCCGAGGCCGCCGAGGGCAGACCGTTCATGTGTGATTGCGTGGTGCTCTCTTTCGACGCCGGATGGAACCAGTTGTACGTCAGCGATGCGAACAAGGCCCAGTATCTTCCGGCTCAAACTTTTCACTCCCAGCTCAATCAGGGTGACTACGTGAAGATAACGGCGGTGACAGGCGTTGATGGCAACGGGTCCGTGCTTTCCAATCTGGACGCGGTGGTGCTGGGCAAGAAACCCCTGCCAGCGGCCAGGCACATTGGATTGGCACAACTGGCCGACACGACGGGACAGTGGATCCAAGTTGAAGCAGAAGTCCGGGGGGCGGATACCAACGTCGGGCGGCTGGAACTCTCCATCCACCAGGCGGGCCAGAACTGCCTGGTTTATGTCTTGGGACCCCCCAGCCCGAATGTGACGGTGGCAATGGGCGCCCGGGCGCGGATTCGGGGCATCAACACCAGTCAAGTGGACGATGGCCGCCTTCGCAGCCGGATGATCCTCGTGCCGGGAACAAACGATCTGTTCGTATTGAATGCGCCTGGAGCGGCGCTGGAGCCACTGCCCGTTTTTTCCATTGACTACCTCCTCCACCGCGAAATCGGGCCTTGGACCAATGAGATCGTCCACATCAACGGATGGATCACGGACTATCACCCAGGCCAATACTTGACAGTCAAGGACCCGACCGGCGTCATTGAGGCCGAGGTGGTGCAGATACTTCCCGCCGAATTGGGCGAACGCGCCGACGTGTGGGGATTGGTGACGCGGCGCCGGGAGGGAGTCAGACTGGAAAGCGCCTACTTCAGGACGGTCAATCCACCCACTCAGGATGGACTTTTCGTGCGGGCTTCAGCATCTTCCAATGTCCCGCCGGCCGAGGGACTCAAGACCATCACCACGGCCGCCGCCATCAGGAGACTGACGCCGGAGGAGGCTGCGCGAGGCTATCCGGTCCGCCTGCGCGGGGTGCTCACCTATGCGGATCCCGAATGGCATTCCGCCTTTTTCCAGGACAAAACAGACGCGCTTTATGCAGCGACCGAACAATCCGGCCTTCATTCCGGCCAAGTCGTCGAATTGACGGGCCAAACCGATCCGGGAAATTTTGCCCCGTCCGTGGTCAACGCGACCTTTTCCATTCTGGGAAGCACCAATCTGCCACCGCCGCGCACGATGAATATGGAAGACCTTGCCGATGGACACCTGGATTCGCGTTGGATTCAAGTCCGGGGCGTCATCCAGCACGCGAAGGTGGACAACAACCACCTGAGACTGGCGTTGACGGGGGATAAGGGGAAATTCACCGTGATCGTGCCAAGTTGGAACGACAGGCCCATTCCGTCGCAATGGATAAATTCCTGCGTCTCTGTTTGTGGCGCCTGCGCGGCCGATGTCAACTTGCGGCGGCAGTTGGGCGGCATAACCATCTTTACGCCGGACCTTTCGCAGATAAAAACAATTGAAGCCGCGCCTTCCGACCCCTTCGCCACCGCTCTAATCCCTATTGCTTCAGTCGCCACTTTCAATCCGGGCCGGGCCGGCCGGCGGGTCGCTGTCAGCGGCGTTGTCACCATGCTCCTGCTGGGACAAGGATTTGTCCTGCAGGATTTCTCCGGCGGCATCCGGGTGCGGACCGAACAGACCAATGAGATTCATGTCGGGGACAGACTCGATGCGGTGGGCTTCCCAGCTCTGGGGGAGTTCTCCCCACATCTGGAAAACGCCATTTTCCGGCATTCCGGCTCCGGTCTGTTGCCCCTGCCCAAAAGCGTCACAGCCGAGGCCATTCTCCGATCGGGCGCCTGCGACAACACGATCGTCGAACTCCAATCCCTTCTTCTGCAAAAGGTCGTCCGCTCGCTCCAGCCGAAATTGGTTCTCCAGGACGGATCGGTCATCTTTACGGCCACTATCCAGGACCCAAAACAGGCCGATGCAGCCTTTGCTCTGGCCCCGGGGAGTCTGCTGCGCCTCAGAGGCATTTGTCTGATTGACGGAAGCCCAGGGAGCGGGGCGGAGACTTTTCACCTCAGGCTCTCTCAACCCGGCGCGGTGGAACTTTTGCGGGCGCCTCCATCCTGGACGGCCCAAGACGCCCTGAGAATTGCCGTCGGCTTGGGTCTGGCCGTCGTGGCCGCGCTGGCGTGGATCGGGTTGCTGCGCCGGCAGGTTCGCGCGCAAACCGAAATCATCCGCTCCAATCAAAAACAGCTAATAGACGCCTCGCGCCAGGCGGGCATGGCCGAGGTGGCCACCGGCGTGCTGCACAACGTCGGCAACATTCTTAACAGCGTCAACGTGTCCACTTCAATTCTCTGCCAGAAAGTCCGGCAATCCAAGATCGGCAATCTCTCCAAGGCGGCGGCCATGTTGCGCGAGCACCAAGGCAGCCTGGCCGATTTTCTCACCCGCGATCCCAAAGGCAGCCAGATTCCAGCTTACCTGACGCAATTGGCCGCCTGCCTGGCGGAGGAACAGACCCTCTTTGGCGACGAACTGGCCTCGCTGGAAGGAAACATCGAGCACATCAAGATCATTGTCGCCATGCAACAAAACTACGCCAAGGTCGCCGGCTTCCTGGAAATCGTCCACCCGGTCGAACTGGTCGAGGACGCTTTGCGTCTGAACTCGGCTGCCCTTTTGCGCCATCATGTGGAAATTCGCCGCGAATTTGATCCCCATCTGCCGACGCTGACCATTGACAAGCACAAGGCCCTGCAAGTGATCGTCAATCTCATCCGCAACGCCAAGTACGCTTGCGACCCGCCGGAGGTGACCCAGAAGCGCATGACCTTGCGTGTGACCAACGGTGCTCAGCGAGTCCGCATTTCGGTCACGGACACCGGCGTCGGAATTCCCGCCGAAAACCTGACCCGGATATTCAGCATGGGCTTTACCACTCGCGCCAACGGCCATGGTTTCGGCTTGCATAGCGGCGCGCTGGCCGCCCGCGAATTGGGCGGCGCGTTGTCCGCACAAAGCGAGGGACCCGGCAAAGGCGCCACCTTCACGCTCGAATTGCCCGTTTCAACAGACCCCGCCGGGCGCCAACCGCTTGCGACGAACTGACCCACTCCAGTCGCGCCGAACCGCCGGATCCCTTTGCGCGCCGGGACGGCCAAAAATTCTTGCCAAAATGAGGCCTCTCTCCCATCATCGCCGGCATGGAATCCCACGAGCTTTTGCGTGAAGTGTTTCAGAAGGTCAGCCCCAAAGAGGCCGCCGCCGAAATGGGTCTCTCCCTGTCCATGATCTATAAATGGGCCGAACCGCCCTCCAACAGCAGCGGCGCGGCCAATCCGCTGGATCGCGTCGCCGCCCTGATCCGATGCAGCGGCGACCACAGCATCGCCCAATGGCTTTGCCACAAGGCCGGCGGCTTTTACATCAAGAATCCACGCGCCATCCATCCCCATCCCCTTCATCTTGTGCCCGCCATGCACACCGTCGTCCAGGATTTCGCCGACTTGCTCTCCGTCATGGCCGCCGCCGCCCACGACAGCAAAATCACGGCCCCCGAGTCCGAATCCATTCGCTCCCGATGGGAGGAACTCAAGAGCGTCACGGAGGAATTCGTTCAGTGCTGCGAGGAAGGCAATTTCCGGGACATCGAAAGAAAGCCGGCCTCCGGGAAATAGCGGGCGCATGAGGATCTTGCCTTCTGCCCTTGCGATCTTGGTTTTATTGTACTGCCCCGCCGGCAGGGGCCGCGCCGCCCCGCTCATCCAGTGCGACATCTGTGTCTTTGGCGCGACTTCCGCCGGTGTCATGGCCGCTGTCCAGGCCGCCGGCGAGGGCCGCAACGTCGTGCTGACTGACTTCGGCGGCCACGTCGGCGGCATGACCTCCGGCGGCTTGAGCCAGACGGACATCGGCAACAAGGCAGCCATCGGCGGCCTGGCCCGCGAGTTTTACCAGCGCATGGGCCGCCATTACGGCACCAATGAAGCCTGGAAACTCGAACCCAGCGTCGCCGAGCGCGTCTTCAACGACCTGTTGCGCGCAGGCCGTGTGCCGGTCTATTTCCATCAATCTCTGGCCTCGGTCAAAACCAACCGGGCCAGCATCGAAAGCCTGACGATGGAAGACGGCACGGTCTTTCGCGCCCGCGTGTTTATTGACGCCACTTACGAAGGCGATCTCATGGCCAAGGCGGGCGTTTCCTGGTTTGTCGGACGCGAGGCCAACGCCACCTGCCATGAAAGCCTCGACGGCATTCGCGGCCTCACTCCCAAAAATCAATTCTCACTCGCCGTTGATCCTTACCTCCGCCCCGGCGATCCCTCCAGCGGCCTGCTGCCGGAGATCCAAAACCAGCCGCCGGGCATTGCTGGCGAGGGCGACACTTCGGTGCAAGCCTATTGTTTCCGGCTCTGCCTGACGCGCAATCCAGCCAACCAATTGCCCATCGCGCCGCCCGCCCATTACGACCCCGCCCGCTATGAATTGCTTGCCCGCTACATCGAGGCCCTCCTCGCCGCCGGCCAACCGCTCCGCCTGCAGCAATTCATGAACATCGAGCCTATGCCCAACGGAAAAACCGACGTCAACAACAACGGCGGCTTTTCCACCGATTTCATCGGCGGCAACCAGGGTTACGCTGACGGCACTTGCGCCCAACGCGCCCGCATCCGGCAGGCGCACGAGGATTACACCCGCGGGTTCCTTTATTTCCTGGCCACCAACCCGCGGGTCCCCTCCGGCCTCCGGGCCGAAATGCAATCCTGGGGACTGTGCAAAGATGAATTCACCGACACCGCCGGCTGGCCCCCTCAACTCTACATCCGCGAAGCCCGCCGCATGATTTCCGATTGCGTCATGACCGAAAACAACTGCCGTTACTCGCTGGCGGTGCCCGACCCGGTTGGCCTGGCGGCTTACACGATGGATTCGCACAACTGCCGCCGCATTGTCTGCAACGGCCGCGTCGAGAACGAAGGCGACGTGCAGGTAGGCGGCTTCCCGCCCTATCCGATCAGTTACCGCTCCATCCGGCCCAGGGAAACCCAATGCCGGAACCTGCTGGTGCCCGTCTGTCTTTCCGCCAGCCACATCGCCTACGGTTCCATTCGGATGGAGCCGGTCTTCATGATCCTGGGCCAATCCGCCGCCATCGCCGCCGGTCTTGCGTTGGACCAAAATGTTGCCGTCCAAAGAATTCGTTACGAGGAACTGCGCCGCCGCCTGCTCGCCGCCCGTCAGATTTTGCAGTGGCCTCCTCCCTCCTCCTCCGATAACAACCCATAATCCCTCCTAATCCTAATCTTAATCTTAATCTTAATCCTAATCCAAATCTTAATCCCAATCCCAATCCCTGCCATGAACATAAAAAAATATGCTTGGACGCTGGCACTCTGCCTGCTGCCTCAGTCATCCTGGCCCCAATTCGCCGTCGCCGATTTGCCTCTCTTGCGCGACTACGAGTCCCAACGCAGTTCCAGCTACGATCTCTCCGGCGGCAACGCCGATTATCGCAGCCTCAGCGAGGGCGAGACCCTCACCCTGCTCGACACCAACGGACCGGGGGAAATCCGCCATATCTGGTTGACGCTGCCTCCCGGCGCCGAGGCCTACGCCCTGCAGAAAACCGTCCTGCGCGCCTATTGGGACGGCGAGGATCACCCCAGCGTCGAGGCCCCTCTGGGTAATTTCTTCGGCGTTTGTTTTGCCACCCCGCCCGTCTTTCAATCTGCCTTGATCACCGTCAACCCGGAAGGGGCGCTCAACTGCTACTTTCCCATGCCCTTCGCCAAACACGCTCGCCTGACCGTCACCTACGAGGGACACCGGACCGTCGAAGACTTCTATTGGAATATTGATTGGGTCAAGCGGGATTCCCTGCCAACCAACACCGCCTATTTTCACGCCCAATACCGCCAGGCCGTCCCGCACGACGGCTGGTACAAGGGCAATTTCTACGGCAATAATTTTGCCGACGCTCACAAAGACCCACGCTGGTACAATAAGTCCGGCGAATACAACTACGTCATTCTCGACACCCCCGGCGACGGCCAGTTTGTCGGCGTCATGCTCGCCATCTTCAACAACCAGTGGGGCGGCTGGAACGAGGGCGACGACATGATCTGGATTGACGGCGAAAAGCAACAGCGCATTAACGGCACCGGCGGCGAAGACTACTTCAACGCCGCCTGGGGATTCGGCAAACTTTACAACACCCCGCTGGTTGGCCTGGTGGAATTCACCGGTTACGAGCCGGGCAGCCGCAACACCATGTACCGCTGGCATCTCGAAGCCCCCATTCGTTTCCGCAAATCCATCAAGGTTTCCATCGAGGACGGCCACGCCAGCATGCGCTCCGACAACATTTACTCCGTTGCCTACTGGTATCAGATGGAGCCTCACGCGCCCTTCCCGCCCTTGCCCCCGGTCGAGCTGCGGATTCCCAAGACCGTCTGGACTGGCGGCGCCGGCCAAGACCCCAAAATGAAATGACCCTTCCCCTCAGTTGACACCTCCCCTTCTTCCCTCTAAGCTTTGGGCGGTCGAAAATGGCGCGTTCGTCTATCAGTTAGGACACGGCCCTCTCAAGGCTGAAAGACGGGTGCGATTCCCGTACGCGCTACCAACTTCCCCCTCCGGTTTTGATGATTGGCCAGCGCGACCGTCCCGCTCGCCGGGCGGTGCGTCCCGCGCCGCCCTTCCCCTCCTTCTTCCATAAAGCCGGAACGATGCGATTGAAGAACTGAAATCGGACAGGATGAACAGGATTGACAGGATGGAAAACAGTTTGTGGATGGCGGCGGGCAGAGGACTGCCGGCCCTACCTCAAAACAGGCAGGGCGCGCACTCTGTGCGCGCCGAACGCGCAGATAATTATGACGCTGGTTATAAGACAGAGGCGGACGCCGCAGACCAGCAGAATTGAAATCCTTGGCGTCAGCCGGACGCCCGCCAATTCACGTCACCGGCGCGCGCCAGCCCGGCCAGCCGCAACCAAACACGAAATCGCCGCAAAAGGAACACAGAGATCGCAAAGAGAATAAACAACATAAGCTCCTGTCTATGCAGTATTGCAATCCGTCAGAATCACGCATTTCCAACAAGATTTTCAGTCCGACGCTTGACCGGAAAAACTCATTAGGCAGGGGAATGGGAAACAGAGTTTGCGGTGTTATTCCTATGCCGAACATTCCTTTGCCTTTTTACGCGGCTTCTTCGACATTCTCAGCGGAATGCCCCATGCGCAGCATGGCATTGTCCATGCTTTTTCATCCGTGCCATCCGGGAAATCCGTGGTCACTTCTCCGGTCCTCATTCCGGTTCCCCACCCATCACCCGTTTCCATTGTAGCCTGGATTCCTTAAAGCTGAGGAGCAAGGCCACCTCCAGACTGGTGATGTTCAGACATGCGGCTTGCGCTTCCGGGCCGTCCTGCGCGCGCGGTGTCAAGGTGTGGTGGTGTAAAAGCGAAACGGGGTCCAGATATTGAGCTCATCCGGACCCCGCCCAAACCGCAACAGGCGGCTTGGTGACTAGTACAGTTCTATCTTACGTTCTGCGAGTTATGCCGGCCACTAGGGTATTCCTTGGGCCACTGGGAAAATCCTTGGTTTCAGCTTTTCGATTCGCTCAAGCCGTCCGTCGTGGCCGCAAATCATCCGGACGGCCCGCCGGCGTCACCAGCAAGGCCACGGCAAGCCATTGGACGCCGGACGGCTCAAGTCGGAAAACGCCGGCCATCATCCACGGTAGGGTAACACCCCATAGCGAAGGCCCAGGCCGGCATGTAATGTACCATTGATGAAAAGAATTCTGACGCAAAAACGAAAGATTACAAATAAAACTGTCTCTCTGGCTCTGCTCATTGGCGGGGTCGTGCTCGTCATCATGGGCATCAATGCCACAGGCTCTTTCAGCGCCGACGCTTCCCGGTTCGACTCTTTGAGTCCCAATGTTTCCCGGTTCTTTACCGGCTGGCCGGCTGACAAAGCCGTCTGGCTGCTCATTGGAGGCGCCGTTGCGGGCGCCATTGGTCTGGTATCAATGTTTCGCAATTGGTAAAAGGCTTGATGGCGCCGTGTTCGGTGAACGCGCGGGATGCAAGAACGACGGCGGGCAGAGGACGGCCCGCCCCACCGCAAAACAGGTAGGGCCACTCCGTGCGCGCCGACGCGCAAATATTCATGACGCTGGGTATAAGACGGAGCCGGCCGCCGCAGACCATGCGCCATGCGCTTCCGGGCCGTCCCATGCGGCGCGGTGTCAAGGTGTGTTTTGGTTTTTTTCTTCCAGCTTTTTGACCCGCTCTGTCAGCTTGGCCAACTCCTCGGTGAGTTCAGTTAATTTTGCCGGGACGAGATGGATTTTTTGAAGTGACCCGTCCAGGAAGGGTCTGAGGAGTTTTTCCATTCTGGCCACTCTCTCCTCAAATTTTTTGATCTCTTCGATGGTCATAACGTTGTTTGTTTTCGGGACATTCCAATTATAGCAGAGAAAGCCGCCGGAAACCAGCAGAATTGACAACCTTGCGTGACGCGTTTTGTTGGAAAATATGTTGCGCGGGCGGCCCAAAGTGGTAAAAGCGTATCAATAAAATCTTTATGAATGCCGCGCTAACACCGCCGCCGCCCGAGGACGCTCCCTCCGAGCCTTCGTCGCTCACGGACCGCCTGACCAACGTCATCGCCGCTCCCGGCGAAGTCTTTGAGGACATCAAAAAGGGGCCGGTGCGCGCCTGCAACTGGGTTGTGCCCTTGATCCTGGCCTGCATCGCCACGGTGGTCTATATCAACGCGGCGTTCTCGCAGCCGGCCATTTTGCAAAGTATGCAACAGCAGCGGGAACAGGCGATCCAGAAAAAAGTCGCGGCGGGCAAAATGACGCAGGCGCAAGCGGACCAGAACGCAGCCGCGGCCGAGCGATTCCTAACCCCGACAGTCATGAAAGTCTTCATGTCCGGCGTGGTCATCCTGACATCGGTGGCCGGCCTTTTTCTGATGGGTACGGGAATCTGGCTGGCGCTGAAATGTTGCACGGGGGCCAGGCTCGATTACATGAAAGTGATTGAAATCTGCGGACTGGCCCTTGTGATTGACGTGCCGCAAAAACTCCTGCGCACCGGGCTTGTCTCGTGGAAAGCGAACCTGCTCGCCACGGCCAGCCCGACCCTTTTTCTGGCCAATCCCAGCACGACCGACAAGGGGGATGTCTTTTTGTCTATGATTGACGCGGGCGATATTTGGTGGCTGGCCATTTTGAGCCTGGGCGTGAGCAAAGTCGCGTCCATTCGTTATCGGACGGCGGCGTTCATCAGTTTTGGCCTCTGGTACGGCTTCCGCGTCATCGCCGCCCTATTGACCCCGTCCTGATCCGGGCGGGATTTTACAAGTCAACAAAGCCGGCTCAAAAGACCTCGGCGGGCAGTCCGGCCACGCGGCGGACCGTTTTTGCGATCTGCGACAGGGATTTCAAGGGCAAATGGGTGCATCCGGTGCGGACCATGGGCCGCGTGGCGGAATAAATTTGCACCAGCGGAATCTCCGCGCCCGCTTCTTTGAGTTCCTTCAATCGCTGCGCGTATTGCCTGATTTCCCGCGCCGGGGGAGGGGCGCCGTTGATGGCGGGGAAGAGGCTCTGAATGACCACCGGACGCTGCCGGGCGACCAGGAGGATATTGCCCAGGATTTTTTCCAGCGGGATCGTCGCGCCGTTGAGCCGGTTGAGATAATCCTGCGTGCCGCCATCCAGCTTGGCCCAAATCTCATCCGACCGGGTCAGGAGCTTCAATCCGCGTTGGACTCTGGGCCGATCCAGCGCGGTGGAATTGGTGACGACGACGATTTTGAAAAAGGGCATGTCGCCCAGGGCGCGAAGATGGACCATCGCCTGCAGGGCGTCGAGAAAATGGCCCGACAAGGTGGGTTCGCCGTCCCCGCTCAAGGCCACGTGGCGCAGTTGGAGCAATTCGTCGGGCAGATTGGCGTAACGGGGGCATTGCCGCAGGCGGCCCGATTGGGCCAATCCGAAAGTGTCATGCAGTTCGGCGGCCATTCTCTTGACATCAAAGCGGGCCACGCGCGCTGGCCTGGCGCGGTCAACCTCGCAGTACAAGCAGTGGAAGTTGCATTTGACCGTCGGGTTGACGTTGACGCCGATGGACAAGCCCCTGGCGCGCGGCGAAATCACAAGATAGACGAATTCATTCTCAAGAAAATCCCTCGGGTACTCATACGCCACTTCGTCCGTGATGACCGGACAGGCCGGCGCGCGACTGATCCAATGCGGGCCAGTTGCTTTGGCGTTTGGCTGGTGCTGAACTCTTGCCATAATGAAACCAACATGGATCAGGCGGGGGGAGCGGCACTACACGCTTTTTGCCAAACAATGACCGATTTTTGTAAGGCCAAACACGCTTCTTTTCCTGCCGGGTTTGTGTTGAGTTTACCGAGGCTCGCCTGCCTGTTCAGCTTGGCTGCGCCCGGACCGTATGGTGTTTCGGACACATTGCGCCGGCGCTGTCATTCGCACCAGATACCTTCCCAGCGAGATGGAAGGCCGCTCGATGAATCTCCAAAACGGGTAAGCGACCAACAAGGTCAGGGCGACGAAAGCCAGGCACATCGGCCACAAAGGCAGCGCCGGATAGCCAAGTGACAGCAAGCAATAGAGGACCGACAGGTGGTTGAGATAGACAGCATAGGAAACATTACCCAGAAAGGTGAACAGCGGCCATCTCAAGACGCTGGAAATTCTGCGCGATCCCAGGGCAAACACGATGAAGAGGGCGCCCGCCGCGGCGCAACCATAGTCCCTGAGAAAGACGACCTGTGATTCCATGGAGATGCGGTACAACACCAGCGCGGACACCAGGACAACAGATTTGCCGGCGACGGGAATGGCCCGGCACCGTGTAATCAGCCTCTCACGGTAAAGAGCCAGCATGATGCCAAGAATGAAAAGCGAGGCGATATGCAGGGTGAAGAAATAGCTGGTTTGATAGCCGTTGCTGCATTCGAAGTTGAATCGCGTGTTCAATTCCGAAAGGCCGGAAAGAATCCCGCAGATAAAAAGATTGGTGATCACCTTGTTTCGACAGACCAACCAGAAAAGCAGGGGGAACAGCAACGAAACCCGCATTTCCTGAACCAGAGACCAGATGGCGTTGTTGTACGTGCTGGAATGGATGTTGCCGATCAGGAACAAATGTTCCAGCGCGATCCAGCCATTGAACGGGATGCCGCAGGACTGGTTAAACCACGCGCTGAGTCCCGGATTTTTCGACCGGGCGGCGAACGTGATGACCAGGATCGAGATCCCGATGCCGGCCAGGTAGGGCAGATAAATCCGGCACACCCGCCTGATGGCAAACGCAAGATAGGTCGGCTTTTGCGTTCGCTGGAAGGGCAATGACAATACGAAACCGCTCAGCAGAAAGAAGAGAACCACTGCGCCGTCTCCGCGCGAAATCCAATAGATCGGCCAGACGGCCGGCAAGTTGTACGTGGCGCAAAAGAAATGCCAAAGGACGACGGAAAGAGCGGCGATGCCGCGCAGCGCATCCAGTTCCGACAAGCGTTGAACGCCAGATTGTGTGTTCTGGACGGCGGAAAGCACCTTGAATTCTTCAGGCGCGAACATGGTTTGCTCCTGTGATGTTAGTGTTCAGTCTCGTCGCACACCGCCACCACCTGGCAGTCCTCCTGGTTGAGGAAATCTCCCATGTCCCCGATTCCCCGCGGGCCGCAGCCGATGAGGCCGAGGGCGATGCGGTTGGACGGGGCGACAGAGCCGTCTTTGCCGCCGGCGGAGGAGGGGATGATGGTTGGAAAGGAGGCCGCGACAAGGGCGGCTCCGGTCGTGGAAATGAACTCGCAGCGGCTGAATCGGGAGGCAGGTTCCTTCATAGTGCAGCGCCAGTTTATGGTGTGTTGCGGGGAGTCTAACGGGGCGAGGCGGGCTTGTCATTCACAATTTTGCAATGGGTGCTTTTGAGGCTGAATCCGGCAGTCGGATTTTAGGAAAAAAAGGAAAGCCACAGATGGACACAGATAGACACAGATTTCTCTGAGAGCGTCTTTCATCCGTTGGGTGACTCCTCTTTTTTCGCCACTCTATCTGATCTGTGTTCATCTGTGGCCTAAACTGCTTTTTGAGGGTCGAAGGGGGCGAATGGACCGGAGCACGGGAACACAAAACAAACGCACCGGATTACAAGACCTAATCACCGCGAAGGGGCAATCTTCGCGCTGCTATAAATGAAGGACTTCCATGCATTATCAATCCCTGGCCATTTCTGATCCGGCCGAACTGATCTTCGGCCTTGCGCCCAAACCGGTGGCCACGCGCAGCGGAATGGTCATCGGCGGGGGCACGGTTTATCCGGAACTCAACTTCACGCTGCCGCCCATGAGCATTGACGCCGGCACGATGCCGGAGGTGCGGCGCAATTACGAACAAATCATCGAGGGCGCGCTGCGCCGGGCGGCGGAACTGGAAGTGCCGGGCGTGGTGATCGAGTTCGAGACGCTGCCGCCCATGACCGAGCATCCGGCGTGGGGCCTGGAGATCGTGAAGATTTTGCTCGAAGGCATGGAGCGGGAGAAGGAGCGCAGCGGATTGAAGAGCGCGCTGCGCATGACGCCCAACGACAACCGCGAGTTCGAACGGCCGCCCTTGATGCGCCGGGGCCGTTACTGGGAGGCGATGCTGGAGTTGTTCGAGGTCTCGGCGGCGGCCGGGGCGGAATTCCTGAGTATCGAGTCCGTCGGCGGCAAGGAATTGCACGACGAGGCGCTGGTCAACGGCGACCTGGCCGGCAGCCTGTTTTCACTGTGCATCCTCGGCGAGCGGGACATGCGCTTTCTGTGGACGCACCTGCGGAAGATCGCCGACAAACATCGTGTCAAGTGCGCGGGGGACACCGCCTGCGGTTTTGGCAACACGGCGATGGTGCTGGCCCAGCAGAAGATGATTCCGCGGGTGTTCGCCGCCGTGGTGCGCGCAATTACCGCGGTCCGGTCGCTGGTCGCTTACGAGTGCGGCGCCGTCGGCCCCGGCAAGGACTGCGGTTATGAGAATCCGATTCTCAAGGCCATCACCGGCTGCCCGATGGCCATGGAAGGCAAGACGGCGGCCTGCGCGCACTTGAGTCCCATGGGCAACCTGGCGGCGGCGTGCTGCGACACCTGGTCCAACGAGTCGGTGCAAAACATCAAGCTGCTCGGCGGCATGGCGCCGACCTGTTACATGGAACAACTGGCCTACGATTGCCGCTTGATGAACACCGCCCGCTCGCACGGCAAGCAATCGGCCCGGCAGCTTCAGTCCTGGTTGGTGGAGTCCGACGCGGCAGCCGATCCGCAGGCGTTCATTATTTCGCCGGAGTCTTCGGCGGAACTGGCGCGGGTCATCGTGGACAGCGACTCGCACTATCACGCCGGCGTGGCCGTGGCGCGCAAGGCGGTGGAGTTGCTGCGGGGGGCGCAGGCCAAGGGCAAGTTGCGCATCGCGCCCAAGGAGATGGTGTGGTTCGACACGATGCAAGAGGCGCTGGACGAACTGCCGGAAAGCGAGTTTGAATTCATCGCCCGGCAATTGGCGCTGGCCGACCGTTCGCGGTTTCTGCCGGAGGAATATGGTTTGAGCGGGTAGGCGGAAGGAATCGGTCTCAAAAGGCATTGACAGGGGCGCACAGTAAGAGTAGTCTTACCACTATGAACATTACGACCATGTCCACCAAAGGCCAAATAGTGGTTCCCAAGGAAATTCGAGATCGAGTGGGATTCGATCCGGGCGACAAGATCGAAATTTCGCTGGAAGGTCAAATGGTTCAATTGAGGAAAGCGGGACAACCGGAGCGTCGGCCGCTCAGAATTAGATTCGACAAAGAGACGGGGCTGCCTCATTTCGTCGTCCCAAAGGACGCGCCTGCGATTACGGATGAATGGGTTAAACAGCAGTTGGCCGACTTTCCATGACCCGGCTTCTGGACATCAACGTGCTGCTGGCCATCGCATGGCCTCAACATATTCATCACGCGAGAGTGAAGCGTTGGGTGCTCTCGGAAAGGGCGCACGGCAAACTTTCGATCGCAACGTGCCCCATCACGCAGCTTGGATTCTTGCGCATTTCAATGAATGTCAAGGGCTGCGCGGCTGATTTTGAGAGCGCGCAATCGCTGCTTTCCAGTTTGGTTCATAACGAGGACTTTGAACATTCGTTTTGGACGGATGATCTCTCAATTCTTTCCGGGAGACTGAAGCGCGATCTTGGGCCGAACCAACTGACGGACGCTTATCTGGCCGCCCTGGCCGAAAGCCGGGCAGGCGGCAGACTGGCCACGCTGGATACGGGCATAAAAGGCCCAAGTGTCGAAGTGATTGCCGACTGAATTACGCGACGACTTATGCCGGCTCTTGCCAAGCTTCCAATGATGGAATATTCTGGGCCTCATGAAGTTGACGCTGACTGCTGTTTTTCGCCGGTTTCCTGAAGGCTACGCGGCTTTCGTGGAGGAATTGCCGGGAGCCAATACGCAAGGGGCGACGTTGGAGGAAGCGCGGGCCAATTTGCTGGAAGCCGCCACGATGGTGCTGGAAGCCAATCGCCAATTGGCCGAGGAAGAACTGCGCGGGCAGGAAGTCATTCGTGAGCCGCTGTTGCTGGGCGCGGCATGAAGCGGCTGGATCTAATCCGGCATCTCCAACGCCATGGCTGCGAGTTCCTGCGCGAGGGAGGCAACCATTCCATTTATATCAACCGCGCCGCGAGGAAAGTATCTGCCGTGCCGCGCCATCGCGAAATCATCGAGTTCACCGCAAGGAAAATCTGCAAGGACTTGGAAGTGCCGCGCCCCTGATTTTGCGCAACCATCGGTTCAAGCTGTTGCTATTCCTTCCACGAGGGGGACATGGCGCGGAGTTTGGCGGCGACTTTGGGGAAGGTTTCCAGGACGTAATCTATATCTTCATCCGTGGTGTCCTGGCCGGGGGAGAGGATGACGGCGGATTGCGCCAGGGCAGGGTCCAGGCCGATGGCTTCCAAAACGTGCGACGCGCGCAACGATTTGGTCACGCAGGCCGAGCCGCTGGCCACCGCAATGCCCCGGGTGTCCAGCAGCAAAAGCTGGCCCTCGCCTTCGGCGCCTTCGACGGAAATGTTCAGGTTGACGGGGCTGCGGCGCGGGCCGGGTTGGGGGCCGTTGAGCTTGAGACGCGGCACGGCGGCGCGCAGGCCCTCCCATAAACGCTTTTGCAGTCGCGCGCAATGGGCGGCCCGGCGCGGCTGTTCGCGTTGCGCGATTTGCGCGGCGACGCCCGCGCCGACAATGCCCGCCATGTTCTCCACTCCGGCGCGCCGGCCGCCTTCCTGGTCGCCCCCGTGCAAAAGGGGAACGAGGCGCGCGCGGCGGTGGCGATAGAGAACGCCGATTCCTTTCGGCCCGTAAAAGCGGCAGGGCGAGAAGGAAAGCAGGTCCGCCCCAAGGGCCTGGACGTCCACCGGCAGCCAGCCGGCGGCGGCATCGGCATCAACATAAAAAGGGATGCCTTTTTCATGGGCGATGGCGGCGATCTCCCGGATTGGCTCCACGGTTCCAATCTCGTGATTGACCAGATGGACGGCGATTAAGATAGTTTTGTCGCTGACGGCGGCGCGGACCCGTTCCGGGTCCACGAATCCTTCGGCGTCCACCCGGACGCGCGCGCAGGAGAAGCCGCGCGTTTCCAGAAAGGCGGCGGAATGGAGAACAGCCGGATGTTCGGTCTGGCTGACGACAATGTGATTGCCCCGGCGCTCCTGCGCCCAGGCGGCGCCCTTAACGGCCAGATTGGCCGATTCGGTGCCGTCGGAGGTGAAGATGATTTCCTCCGGCGATTGGGCGTTGATGAGGCGGGCGGTCTGGGCGCGGGCTTCGGCCAGCGCGTCGCGGGCGCGCAATCCGTGCTGGTGAGGCGAGGAGGGATTGCCAAAGGCCTCCGCCAGGAAGGGCCGCATCGCCTCCAGAACTTCCGGCAATAGCGGCGTAGCCGATTGATGGTCCAGAAAGACGTGCCTCATGGCGCCGGGGAAGTGGCACTAATTGCTGCGATCGGCCCCGGGCCGGGCCAATTCGATTTTTCCTTGCTGCTGGATCAAATCAGCCAGCGTCGTGCGCGTCAGGGCCTCCTTGAGGCCGTCCTGAGCGCGCTCAAAGAGGCCGCACAAAGCGCAGCCGCCGGCGTGCTCGCAATCGGGCCGTTCCATTTTGCAGCGTTGAAAAATGATGCGGCCCTCGACGGCTTCGATGATTTCCAGCACCGGGATGTCGGCGGGGGGCTTGACCAGCGCGAATCCGCCGCCGGCGCCGCGGATGGAGCGGACCAGGCCGGCTTTGACGAGGGTTTGAAAGATTTTGGCCAGGAAACTCTTGGGAATCCGCTCCCGGCGGCTGACCTCATCAATCATAGTCCGACGGCCCGGGCCGCACCGGGCCAGATGCATCAATCCCAGGACGCCGTATTCACCTGCGCGGGTTATTTGCATGGCAACATTGGACTCTTGAGTTCAATTCCTGAGTTCTCCGCAATCGAGCATTTCTTTGCCCATGTAGGGATTCCTGATGTCGGTGCCCGTTTGCAGCCAGCTTGCCTTGACCATCGGGCAATAGGCCTCATGATAAGTGCCTTTGCCGGCTTTATGGTCAGCCAGGTACTTGATGAGCGAGGCGCTCAACGGCTTGAACGCGTCGCGGGCAGCCTTCAAGTCCTTGGCCCCAGCGAGCGTTTCGGCCTGCTTTGCCACGTCAGCGGGGAGCATCTTCATGGAGTCGGCTTTGACCGCATCGGCGATGGCCAGGGCCTGTTGGTTCACGCCCTTGATGGAGTCGTTGGCCAGGTTGGTTTGAATCGTCAAGTAGTGGTCCAAAACCGACTTCACCGGCTCCATGAGCGCCGAATCGGCCGCGCGGACAGGGGTGTTGGACAGAAGGCCGGCGGCGGCCGCCAGAATGAACGTGAATGAGGTCAGCTTCATACATTTTAAATTCGAGTTTCGTGAACCAGATAAATCAAACCTATCTCCTTTGCCAGCCGGGTGGCAATCCCCTTTTCATCCAAATGAACGTCCCGGGGATGGCAAACTGGCTCCGCCCACCCAAATTGGACACCGCCATCGCCCTCGTGTTCCATTCGGTCAACAAACCCGGTGGGGCGAGGCTCCGCCGAGCCTTGACACCGCCCCCTAGTTTCCCATTCGTTCAACGGATCTTTGAAAGGCGTTGTATTACAACAACTTGCATCTGAATCGCTCCCTCTAAGCGCCCTGCGGACTTCTCCCGCCGGCTTGTCCGCCAACTTGTCCGCCAACTTGTCCGCCAAAGCGCGCAGCGCGACGGCGGAAGCGCCAGCAGAGCCGAAAACCAGCCCCATCGCCGCCATTTCCCATGCGTCCCATCCGTCCCATAAGTCACTAAAAGCCATTGATGTACAACATCTTGCGTAAAAAACAGGTCTGGTTTCCTTGAGCCTTGACTCCGTGTTTTCAGTGCCGCAGACTTGGCGATGGCATGGCCCAAAACCTGCTGTTTTTGACCTGTGAGACCGTCAAAACAGGGGAAAATGAAAAAAAAGTGAAAAAAAGTGAAAAAAGATGTTGACCTTCAGCCTCAAATCGGTCAAAAATCGCTTCCGACGATGCGAAACAGCTTTCTTGAGCGAAGTTGCAAAAAGGCATTGACACACCTTTTGCGACTTGAGAGGGCTGGGTTGCACGCGGAAAGAAAATGTTAAAAACAGTAAAATTATGAGAACAAAAACAATGCTAATAACAGCACTGCTGGGCGCGCTCGGCAGTGTTTCAGTGATGGCACAGACCAATGTGTACTCACTCAACGCAGTCGGCTACATCAACGTGACAATGCAACCAGGTTACAATATCATCACCTGCCCGTTGATCTGCTCGCCTGACAACACCATCGCCACGTTGCTGAATAATACGAACGGCCAATTCCAGGGTGGTGCCAGAGCAGCGGCGCAGGTTTTCCAATTCACAGGAGGTGTTTATTCTGCCGCTGATACGGCCAGTGAGTCGACTGCGCCTAGTGGTTGGGCGTCAGGTGGCACCATCACGATCAATCCGGGTCAAGCCGTTTTCTTCTATAATCCCACGTCCACGAACATGACTGCCACTTTTGTTGGCACGGTTCCAACGGGATCGTTGACAAACGCCTTGAATCCAGGTTACAACCTGGTCGGTTCCATTGTGCCGGTGTCGGGTGACATTGTTACCAATTCCATCTCGCTGTTTACCAATGGTGCGGCCAGTGGAAGAACAGCTGATGAACTTTTCACCTATACTCCCGGCGTTGGCTATTCGCAGGATATCTATTCCAGTAGTGGATGGAGCACGGGCGATCCGACTCTTGCCAATGTGTACGAAGGTTTCTTCTTCTACAATGCCTTTTCAACCGTGAACAACTGGATTGAAAACTTTAGTGTCGCACAGTAACTCACAAATGAATTAACGACTCAACATTAAATCCCTAAAGAAAACAATAAAATGAAAAAAACATTAACAGCAATGGCTCTGCTTGCAGGAGCGGTTTCTGGCTATTCACAAGGCCAAGTACAAATGTACGACTACGGCCTCTCCTTCGCCATTCAGGTATTCCAACCCTCAACCCCTGCGACAGTCGCGGTTTCTTGGGGTGGCAACACCACGATGGAAGAGCAGGGGAACACTGCCGCCAACGATAATCCAGGCACGGCCACTTACACTGGCGCGCCTCTTGGGGCTGGCTATACCGTCGAGCTCCTTGCGGGTCCTGCGGGCAGTGCGTTAAGCGCGTTATCAGAAGTTGCTGGCAGTACTGTTACCACATGGGCGCCCAATGGTGCGGCAGGGTATTGGAACACGAGTGCGCTTGCCACAATTCCCGGCATAACTACAACTGCCCAAGTCGCCATAGCTGCTTGGGACAATGAAGGTGGCACTGTGACATCACTGGCAGCGGCACAGACTGCTGGAGATCCTTGGGGCATTTCAGCTACTGGCACAACGGCTGCGTTGGGTTACGGTACAGTCTTGCCGCCTACTCTGCCTGCGGGAGTGACAAGCTTCAGCTTGGGTTCCATCCCTGAACCGAGCACGATTGCTCTCGGCGTCATCGGAGCGTCTGCATTCCTGATGCGCCTGCGCCGCAAACAATAAGCGGTCAAGCGTCTTTTGACCTTCACAGAGCCACCCGCAAGGGTGGCTCTTTTTTTTCTCTCCTCAAGCATATCCCAGCGCCCGGCAGTACGGCTCCAAAATCGGCTGAATCGGCGCCAGGTGCTTCTGGTATGCCCGCCAGCGCGAGACGGAGCGCGCATAGACGGGCTGGCTGGCGTCGTGATACGTGGGCGAATACATCTGCTTCTTGCTGCTCTTCTCGTAAAACCGCGCCTGCTCCTGATGCCAGGATAAACCCAAGAACTCCGTGACCCGTCGCCCTTCCCTCTCCAGGTCCGCGACGATGTCCTCGTACCGCGTCTCAATCGCGGCCAGCCCTTCCCACTGCCGGACGGCCAGCCAGACATCCATCAAATTGGCGTAGTGGATGGCGGCGCGCTCCAAACTAAGAAAATTCACATTGTACGGATTGAGCGGAATGTTCTGAAAATAGCAACTGATGACCACGTCTCTCGGATCCCGCAGGGCAATCACAACCCGCAATTCAGGAAAAACTCGCAGCCATATCCTCAATTTGGCCGTCGGCGACGGGTTCTTGTCCAAAATCAGCTTTCCCTCCGTCTTGCCGTCCAACTCCCTTTGCAGGGCCTCGATGTAGCGGCGGCGAATGACGTTCAGGCGCGGCGGCGAAAGTTGGGGCGACGTGTTGAACAGAGGCGCGGCAATCATCGTAAAGGCCTGCGGCTCATCCAGCGCCGCCACATCGGGATGCGCGCCAAGTATCTGCTCCAAAAGCGTCGTGCCGCTGCGCGGATGGCCTCCGAGAAAAGCCAGCTTCGGAATCGGCTCGCGGCTTCGTTCGGGAAACTCCTTGGACCATGTCCGCAGGATGTTCGCCGGAAGCGCCTGGGTGCTTCGGCGGTATTTCCCGGCCTCCTCATCGTATTCCTTTAACATCGCCTCTGTATCCCCCAGCGCGCGCACCAATCTCTTGGCTTCCGCCAGCGCCTCCATCGCTTCATCAAATCGCCCCGTCCGATTGAGCGCCTCGGCCAGTTCGTAACGGCTGGCGTACTGGACGTATTGATGCCTGGGTCCCGACGCGATCAAATCGCGCAGCCGGCGCTCGGCCGCCTCGACCTTGTTCTCGCGCCGGTCCAGCACGGCGGCAAAATATCGCGCCTGATCGTCCTGCGGATCAATCCGCAGACAATCCTCGATGGCCTCGCGCGCCTCGGCGAAGCGGTGGTTTTGCTCCAGCAGAATGGCCAGGGCCATGCGCGGGTTGATGCCGCGCGGGTCCGCCGCCGCCGCCCGCTCGAAGTGCGAACGCGCCTTCTCCGGCTGGCGAAACCCCTGATAGCGGTGGCCTATTTGCAACAAAAGCTCGCCATTGGCCGGCTCCAGTTCGACCGCCTTGCGCCACGCCCGGTCGGCAAGACCTAACTGTCCCGCGCCGCCCGCCGCGCACCCGAATTCAAACCAAATGCCGGCCCTGTGTGGAAACTGCTGGGTCAACCTTTCGTAAGCCTGGACCGCGCGGGCAAAGTTGTATTGTTGCAGCAACTGGCGGGCTTCATTGAGCTTCTTGTCTGCCGGCGCGGGATTCACTTTTTTGGGTAGTTGTTCCTAATCCTAATCTTAATCGTAATCTTAATCCTTTTCGTCCCAGCCATAATCAGACTCAAATTACGATTAAGATTAGGGTGAAGAACAGAAAACCGCCATCCCAAAAGCACTGCATCGCCGCCGCAGTAGCGGCCCTTTGGCTGGAACGACATCAGCAAATGGAAGCGGGACAAGTCCAGGCCGTTCCTCACGAGGAGATGACGGCCGGGTTTCGACGATGACCGTCCAATGTCTTGCCAACCGTGACGGTCCGTGCTAATTTTCCTTCATGACGACCACCGTGGAAGCCATTTACGAAAACGGGACCCTCAAACTCCCCCGCCCATTGCCTTTGGAGGAGAAGGCTCAAGTCGTTGTCACTATCCAGACTAAAGATGGCTTTAGCGAGGCTGCCGGACGAGAGGCCTGGTTGAAAAAGTCTGAGGAGACCTTGACCAAAGCCTGGGACAACCCGGCCGATGACGTTTTCGATGAGCTTCTTGATAAGTGAGGTCATTCCCTCGCTAATTCCTCCCTGGCTCGTTCAAAGACGGCGGCGGGCTGGATGGCGCGCAGGCAGGCCAGCGGCTCCCTATACGCACAGGCGCTCTTGAGACAGGGGACGCAGGGCAGGCCGGGGGCGCGGATGACGTTTTGCAATTGACCGTAAGGACCCGTGTTCCACGGATTGGTCGGCCCGAAAAGGGCGATGACCGGACGACGCAAGGCGGCGGCCACGTGCATCGGCCCGGTGTCGTTGGTGATGGTCAGGCGGCTGAGGCGAATCCATTCGATCATCTCATCAAGCGAAGTGGCGCCGGCCAGGTTCAAAGAGCGCCCCGGCAGGGCGGCGGCAATCGTCTGGCCCAGGGGCCATTCCTCCTTGCTGCCCAGGACGACGAGGTTGGTTTGCGGGAGTTGGCCCAGCCGTCTGGCCAGGTCGGCGAACTGCTCGGCGGGCCAGCGTTTATTGTTCCAGCGTCCGCCGGGCAGCAGGACGATCCAGCGGGTCTGGCCGTCCTCGGCGGACCAAGTCTCACGAACGCGCCGGGCGGCTTGCGGCCGCGGGGGCAGCCACTCGAAATCCCAATGCACCGGCACGCGCAAGAGCGGCAGCACGGCCAGGTAACGGTCCACCGCGTGGATTTGCGGCGCGGCGCGCGGCGGGGTCAGGTCGTACATCGCGCGGGCGCCTTCGCGGCCGCCTTCGCGCAAGTTGTCCAGACCCACGGTCAGGGGCGCGTTGGCCAGCCAGCCGAAGATGCTGCTGCGGGCCAAGCCCTGCAAATCAATGACCAGGTCGAATCGCTGCCGGCGCATGGAGCGGATGCTTGCGGCGATTTCGGGCCAGCGATGCGGGGCGGCCCATCGTTTGCGCCGGAAGGCGAAAATGCCCTCCAGGTCCGCGTCGCGTTCCAAGAGGGGGACCAGGTTGACGTCCAGCCACCAGTGAATGCGGCTTTCGGGCCAATGTCGTTTGAGCAGGCGGAGGACGGGAAGGGCATGAATGACATCGCCCAGAGAACTCGGCTTGAGAATGAGGATTTTCAACCTGAATCCGGCAGTTGGATTGTATGAAAAGTTATTTTCCGACCGCCAGCCGCTCGGCGAGGCGGGGCGGCAAGCCGGCGTCAATAATTTTTTTCTGCGCCGCCGCGATGTTGTAATCCAGCCGGCGCAGTTCAATGGACCCCTCGTTCATGTCGTAAATGACGTAGGCGGCCTTGGGATTGTTGTCGCGCGGCTGGCCCACGGCGCCGACGTTGACGAAGTACTTGCGGCCGGGTTCGACGCGGAATTTGGAGTAGGTCCCGCCGCGGATCATGTTGTCGCGGATGAAGGCGACTGGGACATGAGTGTGGCCGAAGAAGCAGACGGGCGTGTTCTGGTAAGTGAAGCTGGCGGCGGCGGCCAGTTTTTCAAAGACGTAGCCCCAGCGTTGGGGGCCGTCCAAGGTGGCGTGAACGATGGTGAAACTGGTGATGAGGCGGACGTATTTCAATTCCGAGAGCCACTTTTTGTCGCCGAGGTTCAGTTGTTTGCGGGTCCAATTGACGGCCTCGGCCGCGTGCGGATTAAAGCCCTCCAGCGGCTCGTCACTGGAGCAGTATTCGTCATGGTTGCCCTTGACGCAGGGGATGTTCATGGCCCGGACGGTGTCCAGGCATTCCTTGGGATTGGCGTTATAGCCGACGACGTCACCCAGGCAGGCGACGTGGGTGCATTTCTGCTTTTCAATGTCTTCCAGGACGACTTGGAAGGCCTCCAGGTTGGCGTGGATATCGGCTATAATGGCGTACTTCATTTTCCGAACCCAATATAATCTCTAATGCGATATTTCAAAATCACGAAATTCATCTCTGGCCTCCGACCAGCGGGTCTGTTCCTGGCGGATGAACCGGCCGACATCCGATTGGCGGATGGCCTCCAGGAAGGCCTCCAATTGCTCTTTGTCTCCTTCGGCCGTCAACTCCACGCAGCCATCGTCCAAGTTGCGGATGGTCCCGGTGACCTCAAATCCAAACGTGATGGATTTGACCGCGTAACGGAAGCCCACGCCCTGAACATGCCCGGAATAAAGATTCATCACTCGGTGCCGTTTCATCCGACTCTAAAGAACATATAAAGCCAAAGCCAGGGCCATTGTGCAACTGAATTGTCAGGGCCGCGTGACAAGAATCTTCACCTTCCTGGTAGGGCAGAGCTGCCGCTCTGCCCTGAACTCTTGGGCGGCGCAGCAGCCCCGAAAGCTCTCGGGAGAACCGCCCGCCCTACCGACGACGTGAAGTTTTTCGTCATGCGCCCTTGACCGTTTAACCATTGAACCTGCAGGCGGCGACACAGGCGTTGTGGCCGCCGAATCCGAAGGAGTTGTTCAAAATCGCGTTGACTTTCATCTCGCGGGCAGTGTGCGGCACATAGTCCAGGTCGCACTCCGGGTCCGGGTTGTCCAGGTTGAGGGTCGGGGGCACGATGCCGGTTTGGATGGCTTTGACGCACAAGGCCATCTCCACGCCCCCGGCCGCGCCCAACATGTGGCCGGTGGCGCCTTTGGTGGAGCTGACCGCCAGTTTTTTGGCGTGCTCGCCGAAGACCGACTTGATGGCCTGGGTCTCCGCGATGTCGCCTTGGGGCGTGGCGGTGCCGTGGGCGTTGATGTAAGAGATGTCCGATGGGTTCAGGCCGGCCGAACGCAGGGCCATCTGCATGCAACGGGCGGCGCCCTCCCCGCCGGGGGAGGGGGCGGTCAGATGATGCGCGTCGGCCGCATTGCCGTAGCCGGCCATCTCAGCGTAGATGCGCGCGCCGCGGGCCTTGGCGTGTTCCAGTTCCTCCAACACGATGACGCCGCCGCCCTCGCCCATGACGAAGCCGTCGCGGTCGCGGTCAAAGGGGCGCGAGGCGTGCTGGGGGTCGTCATTCCGGGTGCTCAGGGCGCGCATGGCGCAGAAGCCGCCCAGGCCCAAGGGGACAATGGTGGCTTCGCTGCCGCCGGCGAACATGACGTTGGCGTCGCCCATTTTGATCGTGCGCCAGGCCTCGCCCAGGGCGTGGGTGCCTGTGGCGCAGGCCGAGCAGGTGGCGACATTGGGGCCGCGCAAATCGTTGTATATGGAGAAGAGGCCCGATCCCATGTTCAGGATGAGCATGGGGATCATGAAGGGCGAGAGCCGTCCCGGCCCTTTGGTCAGCAAGATCGAGTGCTGTTCTGTGATCGTATGCAGGCCGCCAATGCCTGAACCCAGGAAGACGCCCACGGCGTCGCGGTTGGTCGCCTTGAGATCCAGCCCGCTGTCCAGCAGCGCCTGATGCGCGGCGAAGACAGCCAATTGCTCGTAACGATCCGTCCGCCGCGTCTCCTTGGGCGAGGGAAACGCCGTCGAGGGATCGAAATCGGGGATTTCGGCGGCAATTCGGGTGGTGAAGCGGGAGGCGTCAAAAGAAGTGATCGGCCCGATGCCGCACTTGCCGGCCAGGATGTTCTCCCAGAAAAGCTGGGGCGAAGAGCCCAAAGAGCAAACCACCCCGACGCCGGTGACAACCACTCTGCGATCAGTCCAGTTGCTGGCCATAAAAAAGGGCAGCGGGCCTCAAAAGTGCTGCCCTGGGAGAAAGCGGCAAGCCTTACTTTTTCTGGCTGTCCTCAATGTACTTGATGACGTCGCCGACGCTTTGCAGCTTCTCGGCCTGTTCGTCGGGGATTTCGCTGCCGAATTCCTCCTCCAAGGCCATGACCAATTCGACTGTATCCAGCGAGTCGGCGCCGAGGTCCTCGATAAACTTGGCCTCCGGCGTGACTTGATCGGGGTTGACGCCGAGTTGTTCGACAATAATGTCTTTGACTCTTTCCTCAATTGATTTTTCAGCCATCGCTACGCTCCATTTTAATTGTAATTTAGTGGTGTCTATGCCCGACGCCGCCCATTGCGTCAAGCCCTGATTGAAATTATTTTACATGACCATCCCACCGTCAATGGCCAGCACTTGGCCCGTGATATAACGGGCGGCCGGCCCGGCCAGGAAAAGCGCCCCTTCGGCGATGTCCTCGGGCTGGCCCAAGCAGTTCAACGGTATGCGTTTAAGCAATTCCGCCTTGAATTCCGCCGGCAGCGAGGCCGTCATGTCCGTTTCGATGAATCCGGGCGCCAGAGCGTTGACGGTCACGCCGCGGGAGGCGAATTCCTTGGCGGCGGACTTGGTCAAGCCGATCAAGCCGGCCTTGCTGGCGGCATAGTTGCATTGGCCGGCATTGCCGATCAAGCCGATGACCGAGGCGATATTGATGATCCGGCCCGACCGCTGCTTGAGGAAGGCCCGGCTCAGGGCCTGGATGAAAAGAAAGGCCCCTTTGAGATTGATGTCCAGCACCGTGTCCCAATCCGCCTCGCTCATTCGCATGATTAAGCCGTCGCGGGTCACGCCGGCGTTGTTGACCAGGATGTCCACCTTGCCCGTCTGGGCGAGGATTCTCTCCGCTGCCGCCGCCACCGAAGCCGCGTCCGCCACGTCCACCGTGTGCGCCCATGCCTTGCGGCCCAGGGCGCAGATTTCGCCCGCGACCTTTTGGGCGTTTTCGGCGTTGCAGTCGGCGCAGACGATGTCCGCCCCGGCGGCGGCGAATTTCAGGGCGATAGCCCGGCCAATGCCGCGGCCGGCGCCGGTGATGAGTGCAATTTGATTGGTCAGTTGCGACATAAAATTCCTAAGGTCAATTTGTTGCCGTCATGGCCCTGGCCGCCGAGTCCAGGCTTGGCACGTCGGCAACATTGAGGATCGAGGCCGTTTTGTCAATGCGTTTGACAAACCCGCTTAAAGCCGTGCCCGGCCCCAATTCGACAAAACGGGTGAACCCTTGCGCCAGCAGATAGCGAATGGAGTCCTCCCATCGCACCGGCGAAGTGACCTGTTGGGCCAGCAGCCGGCGGATGTCCTCCGGTTGGCCGTGTGGCAGCGCCGTCACGTTGGCAATGACCGGCACGGCGGGTGGTTGCACCGCCAGGCCGTCGAGCATGGCCCTGACTTTTGGCTGCGCGCCGGCCATCAGGCGCGAATGGTAGGCCCCCGCCACGGGCAGCATCACCGCCTTCCTGGCGCCCCTGGCCTTGGCTGCCTGGCAGGCGGCGATGACTTTCTCCGTCTGGCCGGAAATGACGATCTGGCCGGGGCAATTCAAATTGGCCAGGTCAACCTCCGCCGATTCGCAAAGGGCGCGCAGGGCCTCCCTCTCAAGGCCCAGCACGGCCGCCATCGCGCCGCGCGTCAATTCGCACGCCTCCTGCATGAAGTGGCCGCGCTGCCGGGCGATTCTCAGTCCATCCTCAAAGCCAAAGGCCCCGGCCGCCGTCAGCGCCGTCAACTCGCCCAGCGACAGCCCGGCTGTGGCGTGGAAGGACAATCCCGGCACGCGCTCCTTGAGCAACTGGAAGGCGACCCAGCCGGTCAGGAAAATGGCCGGCTGCGCATTTTCAGTCCGCGTCAATTCCGTCTCCGGTCCCTCGAAGCAAAGCCGGGCAAGGTCAAAATCGAGAATTTCCCCGCTCCGGTCAAAGCAGGCCTTGGCCGCGGGGAATTGGGCGGCCAAATCGCGGCCCATGCCGGCGTATTGCGCCCCTTGTCCGGCGAAAAGCAACGCGGTTTTGTGCGTCATGCCGCGCCACTTAACACCAAGAACCGGCGCTGGAAAAGAGATTTTTTCCTTTTCCAAATCGCTCTTCAGGATTATTCCAGGCCCTCATGACCGGCGCCGTGGAAACCTATCTCGACGAATTGCGCGCCATTCGCGCCTCCGGCGGGGTGGTCAAGGAAGTTTCCGGCTACGGCGCTCTGGCCAATCTGTTCAATGCTGCCGGCCACACGCTCAAGCCCAAAGTCCGCTGTTTCATCCATGTGAAGAACAGCGGGGCCGGATTGCCGGACGGCGGGTTGTTCACGCCCGACCAGCTCAAGAATACGGACGAAGAAGCTCCGCTTCTCGGAATCCCGCTTCCATCGCGCGGGGTCATCGAAGTCAAAGCCACCGATGCCGAGGTTGACGCCGAAGCGGACACCCCACAGGTGCGCAAGTATGTAAAACATTACGGGCAGGTGTTGGTGACGAACTACCGCAGCTTCCTGCTCCTGAAGCGCGGCGACAACGGCGATCCGGTCCGGCTGGAATCTTTTGAACTGGCGCCCGACGAAAAGTCCTTTTGGGCCGTTGCCGCGCAGCCGCGCAAAGCCGCCAATGAACTTGGCGGGCGCTTTGCCGAATACCTCAAACGCGTGCTGCTCCACGCCGCGCCGTTGAACAATCCCAAGGATGCCGCCTTCTTTCTGGCCTCGTACGCGCGTGACGCCCGCTGGCGCGTGGAAGCCGCCAAAGATTTGCCGCAATTGGCCGCCGTCCGCGCCGCGCTGGAAGAAGCCCTTGGGATGAAGTTCGAGGCGGAGAAAGGCGAACATTTTTTCCGCTCCACGCTGGTGCAGACTCTGTTCTACGGCGTTTTCTCCGCCTGGGTTCTCTGGCAGAAGGAAAAGCCGCAACGCAAGGACGCCTTCGATTGGAGATCCGCCGCGTGGACCTTGCACGTGCCGATGATCAAGGCGCTCTTCGAGCAAGTCGCCACGCCGACCAAACTCGGCCCGTTGGGGCTGGTGGAGGTTCTGGACTGGACGGCGGCCGCGCTGAACCGCATTGTTCGGGAGGAATTTTTTGCGCGATTCGTTGAAGACCACGCCGTCCAGTATTTCTACGAACCGTTCCTGGAAGCCTTTGACCCGGAACTTCGCAAGGAGTTGGGCGTGTGGTACACGCCGCCGGAGATTGTGCGGTACCAAGTCGCCCGCGTGGACACCGCCCTGCGCGAGGAATTGGACATTCCCGACGGCCTTGCCAATCCGCGCGTGTTTGTGCTCGACCCCTGCTGCGGCACGGGCGCGTATCTGGTCGAGGTGCTGCGGAAAATTGAAAAGACGTTGAAGGAAGAAAAAGGCGAGGGAGCGTTGGCTGAACTGACGATCAAGGAAGCCGCGCAGAAGCGGGTCTTCGGATTTGAAATCATGCCCGCGCCCTTCGTCGTGGCGCACCTGCAAATGGGTTTGTTGTTCCAAAACCTCGCTGTGCCGCTGGACGATTCCAAGAACGAGCGCGCCGGGATTTTTCTGACCAACGCGCTCACCGGCTGGGATTTCGCCGGTGAGAACCCGAAGCTGGCCAACTGGCCGGAGTTGGAAGCCGAGCGCAAAGGGGCGGGCGAAGTGAAGCAGGAGAAACCGATCTTGGTCGTCCTGGGCAATCCGCCTTACAACGCCTATGCGGGAATCAGCCCGGAGGAAGAGCAGGGCTTGGTGGAGCCTTACAAAGAAGGGCTGGTCAAGGAATGGGGCATCAAGAAATTCAACCTTGACGATCTTTACGTTCGTTTCTTCCGCCTGGCCGAGCGTCGCATCGCAGAAAAGACCGGCAAAGGTATCGTCTGTTACATCTCCAACTTTTCGTATTTAGGCGACCCGTCGTTTGTCGTCATGCGTCAGCGGTTTTTGAAGGAATTCGATTCGCTTTGGTTTGACTGCTTGAACGGCGACAGCCGCGAAACGGGCAAACTGACGCCGGAGGGCAAACCCGACCCGTCTGTTTTCTCAACCGAATACAACCGAGAAGGGATCCGAGTTGGCACGGCGATTGGACTGATGGTTCGACCAGCGACGCGAGCCAAGAAACCGCAGATTTTCTTCCGTCAGTTTTGGGGTGTGGACAAGCGTGCGGAGATTCTCAGAAGTTTAAGGGCAAAGAGATTTGCCAGGCAGTATCAGAGGGTTAAGCCCACGAGGGAGAATCGTTTCTTGTTCCTACCGTCAACAGTCTCAAAGGAATACTTGCATTGGCCGGCGGTTGTCAACCTGTCGCAATGTCATCCCTTCAACGGCCCTATTGAACGGCGAGGAAACTCTCTGATTTCTTTTGAAGAGGATAAGAAAGAACTCGCGAAGCTGGCCGATTACCTTGATCCAAAAGTTTCTGACGATGAGATTCGGGCCTCAGCCCCCGAATTCATGAAATCATCCGGGGAGTTTGACGCCGAGAAAGTCCGGTCTGCTCTGAAAGGGGAGGTCGAATATAAGCCAGAGGCAGTCGTTCACTATCCATTCAAACCATTTGACGTTCGGTTGGCTTATTTGGACGCCGACATTCAGCCGTTATTTTCTCGTCCCAGCCCTGAGTTGTTACAGCAACGCTTCAAAGGAAACGACTTCTTCATTACGCGCGACACCGCAGACAAAGACATCGAAGGTTCGCCATTCTATTTCTCGCCGCTAGTATGTGATTACGACTGCATTTCAGGCCACGCCCGACATTTTCCAATTCGTTTGCGGGCTGCGCCCAAAACCAAGGCGAAAAAGAAGGATGATGGCAATGGCGAGTTTGGCGACATTCTGCATGAAGCCGCGCCTGGATACGGCGAGTCCAAAATCACCGCCAACCTTTCACCCTCCGCCCGCGCTTACCTTGCCGAGCTCGGCATCGAGAATCCTGATGCGGACGCGGAGACGGCGGCATGGATTTGGATGCACTCTCTCGCTATCGGTTATTCGCCCGCATATCTCGCGGAAAATGCCGATGGCATCCGCCAGGATTGGCCGCGAATTCCGCTGCCCGATTCCAAGAAGGCTTTGATTGCGTCAGCCGAGTTGGGAAAACAAGTGGCTGCGTTGCTCGACACAGAAACGCCACTGGCCGGCGTCGCAGACGGGAATGTGCGCCCGGAGTTGAAGACGATTGCGGTGTTGTCTTCAACCGTGAATCTCTCCCTAACCGCCGGCTGGGGTCACGCGGGCAAGGGCGGCGTGACGATGCCCGGCAAAGGCAAACTCCAAACACGCGCATTCGCCCAAGACGAAAACCTCTCCGCGCTGGGTCAATTCACGCATGACATTTATCTTAACGACTCTGCTTGCTGGAGCAACGTCCCGGAAAAGGTCTGGAACTTCACCATCGGCGGCTATCAGGTCATCAAAAAGTGGTTGAGTTACCGGGAATTTGTATTGCTCGGCCGCGCGCTGACGCCGGACGAAGCCCGCGAGGTCACCCATACGGCCCGCCGCATCGCCGCGCTGATTCTCCTTGAGCCGGAATTGAATGCCAATTACCTGCGCGTGAAAGCGAAAACATTCGATTGGAAAACATGAACGGCGCCGCGCAACCGGAACTCTTCGCCCCGCCGCCACGGGGTCCGTTTCACGTTCCTCCGGGCGATTGGGCGAGGCCGGGGCTGGTGGACGCGGCATTCGTGAGGCGTTCCGTGGCGGTGATGCGCGACTCGCCCAATGCGGAGCGAGAGTTGCGCGAAGCGATGGCGGGGAAGCTGGAGAGCATCCGGGCAATTGATCTGGTTTATGGCAACGAGCCAAACGAATGGGCCGCCGCCACGCGGGAGCGGTTGTGGCTCGAATTCTTTACTGCCGAAACGATCCTGAATCGTTTGAAATCGGCGACGAAATGAAACATAGAGCGTTTCCGGGCGGTTGATGTCCGTTGCGCACCCGCTTGCCGGCAGACGCCGCCGGGGGGGGGATCCGGTCCCGCGCGCCATTACACAATTGGCCTCAGATTATACTTCCCAAATCCCGTTTCCGGCCTGATGATGCGCGGGAAAAAGAAAGGACATTTATGGGCCTGATTGATTATCTGAAAACGCAGTTCCTCGAAATCATCGAGTGGCAGGATGATTCGCGCGACACCCTTTCCTACCGCTACCCGGATGGCGACAAGGAAATCAAAAACGGCGCGCAGCTCATCGTCAACGAGTCGCAGGTGGCGCAGTTCATTTATCTGGGCCAGTTCGGCGACACCTTCGGGCCGGGCAAACACACGCTGACGACCGACAACATCCCCATCCTTTCCACGCTCAAGGGCTGGAAATACGGCCTGCATTCGCCCTTCAAGGCCGACGTCTATTTTGTCAACACGCGCCTGTTCACCGGCAACAAATGGGGCACGGCCAACCCCATCATGATGCGCGACGCCGATTTTGGCATCGTCCGCACCCGCGCCTACGGCATCTATGATTTCCACGTCACCGACGTGAAGCTCTTCCTGAAGGAAGTCGCCGGCACCGACGATCATTTCCGGCTGGAGGAGTTCTCCGACACGATGCGTTCGCGCATCGTCAGCGTGTTCACCGACGCGCTGGCCTCTTCCAAGTTGCCGGTGCTGGACGTGGCGTCGCGCTACCAGGAATTGGGGGCGGCGCTGCTGCCGCTGATCAACCCGCAGGTCACCGCCAAATATGGCATCGAGATTTCCAGTTTCGTCGTGGAGAACGTATCGCTTCCGCCGGAAGTCGAGGCGGCCATTGACAAGCGCAGCAGCATGGCGGCGGTGGGCAATCTCAACGACTACGTCAAATTCCAGATGGCCGAGTCCATGACCAAGGGCGGCGGAGAGGCCGGAAGCATGGCGGGCACGGCGGCGGGTTTGGGCGCGGGTTTGGCGATGGGCCAGCAAATGGTCGCGGCCATGAACACGGCGCAATCCACACCGCCGGCAGCGCCGCCGGGCGCGGCCCCGCCGGTCATTGGCGGCGGAGGCGGGGCGGGGCAATTGCTCGGCGTCGGCGAGGTGGCCCGGATTCTGGACGTGAGCGAGGCGGACGTGCTGGCGACGCTGGAAAAAGGCGATCTCAAAGGCAAAAGGATCGGCGCCACCTGGCGCGTGACCAAAGCGGCGTTGGACGAATTTTTGAAGAGCTGAGAAAGTCAAAGGAATGATTGTCACGGGGATAATCGCAAATCATTGTCATGGCCCCATTCCCTTGACAATCATTCCTTTGACAGAATTTCGACCGGCTTTCGCTAACTCAAGATGCCAATATCGCATTTGCGGCGCCTGCTCGCGCTTACCAACCTCGAAGGAATCCAACGGATCAACTTAAATCATGCCCGAATTGAGTTTACGACCATCCAATCAAAGGCAAGGGAATGAACGGCAGAGGAATGAAAACAGATTTTTTGGAAATTATTCGACAGCGGTTTATTCCTTTGCCTTTAAACTTTGTCTCCATTCCCTTGCCGTTCATTCCCCTGCCTTTATTCCATTCCCGAACATTCCTGCCAATATTTCGTTTGCCGTGATTTAGAATGCCAATCCACTGCCCAGTGAATATCGCCTGTCTTAGCGCGGATGAATTTGAGAAACTCGACTACCGCATGATGGGCCACGCCTACGCCAGCCAGAATGAACTCGGCCGGCTCTGCGACGAATGCATCTACGAGGCCGACCTGAAGGCGCGCCTGCTGGCCGATGGTTTCCGGGCCGTTCAAACCCAGGTTTCCGTCACAGTCACGCACCGCGACTTCTCAAAAACATATCGTCTCGATTTGCTTGCCGACGACGCGCTCTACGAACTCAAGGCGGAACAAACGCTCGCCGGTGAACACGAGGCGCAGTTGTTCAACTACCTGTTCCTGCTGGGAATCCAACGCGGCAAGCTGCTCAACTTCCGTCCAGGAAAAGTCCAAGGCAAGATCGTTGCCACGGGACTGACACAGGAAGTTCGCCGCCGTTTCACCGCCGTCACCGAATGCTGGAAAGATTTGACGCCCGCCTGCGCGACTTTGCAGCAGACGCTGTGCGACTTGCTGTGCGATTGGGGCGCGTTTCTCGAAGTCAGCCTGTATCAGGAAGCGCTGCTTCACTTTCTCGGTGGCGCGAGCAACGTCGAACATGCGGTCAGCCTAAGTCGAAGCGGAATTGATTTGGGCGCGCAACGCATGTTCGTCCATGCTCCCGGCATCGCGTTTCGCCTGACTGCCGTAACGGAAGATCAGCAATACGTCGAATCGCATTTGCGGCGCCTGCTCGCGCTTACCAACCTCGAAGCAATCCAATGGATCAACTTAAATCATGCCCGAATTGAGTTCACGACCATCCAATCAAAGGCAAGGGAATGAACGGCAGAGGAATGAAAACAGGTTTTTTGGAGATTATTCCACAGCGGTTTATTCCTTTGGCTTTAAATTTTGTCTCCATTCCCTTGCCGTTCATTCCCCTGCCTTTATTCCATTCCCCTGACTATGCCTGACGCGACAGCACAGAAAAAATTCTCATGCCCCTCCTGCGGGGGCGAGGCGCAATGGAATCCGGCCAAGAAAGCCCTCGTCTGCCCCTTCTGCGGCACCGTCTCCCCAGCCCAGGCCGAACTCTCCCCAACGGGCGACCAGGTCATCGTCGAACACGATCTGGTCGCCGCCTTGCGCGGCATTCCCGATTCGCAACGCGGCTGGCAGGCGGAAAAAACCTCCGTCAAATGCCAGAGTTGCCAGGCCATTTCTGTTTTCGACCCAAGCCACGTCAGCCAACGCTGCGATTTCTGCGGCTCGACCGCACTGGTGCCTTACGAGGAAATCAAGGAGGCCTTCCGCCCGGAAAGCCTGCTCCCGATGAAGCTCAGCGAAACCCAGGTGCGCGACTCCATCCGCGCCTGGTACGGCAGCCGCTGGTTCGCCCCCAACAAGCTCAAGCGCGCCGCCCTGACCGACACCGTCAAGGGCCTTTACATTCCTTACTGGACGTTTGACGCGCAGGTCCACGCCGAATGGACCGCCGAGAGCGGCTACTACTATTACGTGACGGAAATCTACACCGACCAGAACGGCCGAACCCAGACGCGGCAGGTGCAACAGATACGATGGGAGCCGAGCAGCGGCGCGCTGGATCATTTTTTTGACGACGAACTGGTGCCGGCTTCGCGCGGGGTGCAGGAGGCGATGCTGCGCAAGATCGAGCCGTTCCCGACGACCAAGGAATTGGTCCCCTACAACGCCGGTTATTTGTCCGGCTGGGTGGTGGAGCGTTATCAAATTGACCTGGTGGCCGCCGCGCAGGAAGCCCGCCGGGAGATGGACGAAGAGATCGAACGGCTTTGCTCGGCGCAAGTGCCCGGCGACACGCAACGCAATTTGCAGGTGGAGTCCGACTATTCCGGGCAGACGTTCAAGCACATCCTGACGCCCATCTGGCTGTTGAGCTACAATTACGGCGCGCGCCATTTCCAGGTGGTCATCAATGGCTACACGGGTTCCATTGCCGGCAAATATCCCAAGAGCTGGGTCAAGATCACCCTGGCCGTGCTGGGCGCGCTGGCGGCGGCCGGAATCGTGTTGCTGCTGGCGCACCACTAAACCAAAAATATGCAATTGATGAAGTTACTTCGCGCGTTGACTCTTGCGGCGATCATTGGTGCCGGCTTCGGCCTTCCCTCCGCCAATGCCGAGGTCCGGCTGCCCAAGGTGTTCGCCAGTCACATGGTTCTCCAGCGGGACATGCCCCTGGTCGTCTGGGGATGGGCGCAACCCAACGAAACGGTCACGGTGACGCTCGGCTCCGCCACGGCGCAGGCCCAGGCCAATGAACGGGGCGAATGGAAAGTGGCCCTCCCTGCCATGAAGGCCGGCGGCCCGTTCACGCTCAAGGCGACGGGTTCCAGTTCGGTGGAGTTGGATGACGTGATGATCGGCGAGGTCTGGCTCTGTTCGGGCCAATCGAACATGGAGATGGGCATCGGCATGGCCCGCGATGCCCAAAAGGAAATCGCGCAGGCCAACGATCCCGATCTTCGGCTGCTGATGGTGACCCGCAAGTGGGCGCCGGTTCCGCAGTCCGATATCGAGGGCCAATGGAAGGTTTGCTCCCCGCAAACAGTCGCGCAAGGCGGTTGGGACGGCTTCTCCGCAGCCGCTTATTATTTCGGGCGAGAGTTGCGCCGGACACTGGGCGTGCCCGTCGGGCTGATTGAGTCAAGCTGGGGCGGCACGTGCATCGAAACCTGGACGCCGCCCGAGGGGTTTGCCGCCGTGCCCGCCTTGCGCCGCGAATACGAGCTGGTGCAACTGGCCGATCCCACCACAACAGCGCACCAGCAACGGCTGGAGCAAACGCTTGAGGCGATGGAACGATGGCTCAAAGCCGCCCGACAGGCGCTGGCGGACCGTTCCGCGGTTCCACCGATGCCCGCTTATCCGCCGGAGTTGCTCGAGCCGCATGACGTGCAGAATGCAACCGCCCTTTACAACGGGATGATCCATCCGCTATGTCCCTTCGGCTTGCGCGGGGCAATATGGTATCAGGGCGAGTCCAACATGGGCGACGGGATGCGCTACACGGAAAAAATGAAGGCGCTCATCGGGGGCTGGCGGCAGTTGTGGCAGGAGGGGGATTTTCCGTTTTATTATGTACAGATCGCCCCTTACAATTACGGCGGCAAGCCGGAAAGGGAGGCCGAGTTGTGGGAGGCCCAGGCCGCCGCGCAATCCATTCCCAACACCGGCATGGCGGTCGTCAACGACATCGGCGACCTCAAAGACATTCATCCCAAGGACAAACAGGACGTCGGCCACCGGCTGGCGCTGCTGGCCCTGGCCAAAACCTACGGCCGGGAAAACATGGTCTGTTCCGGGCCGACCTTTCGATCCATGAACATTGAGGGCGACAAGCTGCGCGTGAGTTTTGATAACACCGGCGGCGGCTTGGCCAGCCGGGACGGAAAGCCCCTGGATTGGTTTGAGATGATTGACGCCGAGGAGGGCGGTTACGTCAACGCTGGCGCGCAAATTGACGGCCCAACCGTCCTTCTCTCCGCTCCGGGAGTCAATCATCCGGCCGCCATGCGTTTTGCCTGGAGCATGCTCGCCGAACCGAACCTGATGAACAGCGAGGGCCTGCCCGCCGGGGCGTTCCGGGCCGGAACGGCGCCCAAACGCGATTATCTCTCCAAGGTGCCCGAATCCCATGAATACGAGTTGGTTTATGATCTGGACCTCAATAAATTGTCCCACGACATTCAGTACGGCGCCGACAATCACGACAAAATCCGGCAGCCCTTCGACCGCATCGCCTACCTTCTTGAGTTGGAGCAAGCCGATGGAAACACGGAGTATCTGTATGTTTCGATGGACGCTTTCACCGGCGACGTGGGAAAGATCGGCGTGCCAACGTACCAATCGGGCGCGCATTTTCAACAGAACGTGGCGAACTTGAACGTGTATTCCAATGTGAAAGGGATAGTGACCGGCGTTGGCTTGGCGGGCGGCAACATCGAGTTCTGGCCCAACAATTACGCGCCGGCCAACAGCGCCAACGTGCCCAACGCCTCCGGGGAGGTCTTCGATTTCGGCGATCAGCCGACGGACCCTGTGGATGGATACGGCTCCATGCAGGTGCATAATCACCAGGCCCGGCAAACCCTTTTCGCCCTCAACCATTGGTCGGAGGGCCAACGGGCCGATTTGGGGATAGGCAATCAGCCGGCGGGCAATCCGGATTGGACCTTTGCCGGCAACGCCGGTTCCTACGCCGCCAAGCGTCTGCGCGTGCTGGTGCGTTGCAAATAGATGGGTGGTCACGAAACCTGTTTGTCCGGAACGGTCAGAATTGCTCTTGTAAAGCGCCGGCAATTCAGGCGAAATGCAGCAGCGTGCTATGAATCTTGGCGACATTTTGATGAGTTCGGAAAACATCCTGCCGGAAATGGCGGCAACCAATCGCTGGGAAGCCATTGACGAATTGATCCAGCAACTGGTCACCACGACCCGCATCCAGCCCGAAAACCGCGACGCCATTGTCGCGGTGGTCAAGAAGCGGGAGTCCTCCATGAGCACCGGCATCGGCTTCGGCATCGGCATCCCTCATGCCTCCACCGATTTGATCCACGAGGTGGTCGGAGCGCTGGGCCGCTCCAGCAAGGGCATCGCCTTCGACGCGCTGGACAACCAGCCCGTCAATCTGGTCATGCTTTTCCTGGTGCCGCAGGGCCAGTTCCAGAAGCATCTCCACACGCTGGCCAGCATCGCCAAGCTGCTGCATGTCAAGGAATTCCGCCAGGAACTCGAACAGGCGCCCGACGCCGCCGCCATGTTTGAAATCATCAAGAAGTATTCCGCCTCCAAATAGCCGGGCCTTGGGGCGTTTGCGACCGTGCTCCACAAAATCCTCGAACAAAAACTGCGGCAGGCTCTCCTGGCGGTGTTGCCCGACGCCCAGGCCGAGGCCGTGCTGGTCCGCCCGTGCCCGGACCCCAAGTTCGGCGACTATCAAAGCAACGCGCTGATGGCGCTGGCCAAGGCCCGCAAAATGAACCCGCGCCAATTGGCGGCCCAGGTCGCCGCCCGCCTGGACCTGGAGCCGTGGTGCGATCCGGTGCAGGTGGCGGGCGCCGGCTTCCTCAACTTCCGCCTCAAGCCCGCGGCCCTGGCCCGGACGCTGGGCGAGGCGGCCCAGGGGCGGCACTTGTTTTTTGAAAAGACAACCCGGCCCCGCTCCATTATTATTGACTTCAGTTCGCCCAACGTGGCCAAGCCGATGCATGTCGGGCACATCCGTTCGACCATCCTGGGCGATTCCCTGGCGCGAATCCTCCGTTTGCTGGGCCATCAGGTCGTCACCGACAATCACATCGGCGACTGGGGGACGCAGTTCGGCAAATTGCTGGTGGGGTGGAAAAGCGGCCTGGAGGAGGAGCGGTTGCGGGCTGATCCGATCGCCGAGATGGAACGCCTCTACAAGCAGGTCAACGCCCAGTGCGAGAGCGACCCCCAAGTGCTGGAAAGAGCGCGCCAGGAATTGGTCAAATTGCAGGCCGGCGACCCGGAGAACCTTCGCATTTGGCGGGAAATGATCGCGCTCTCCGAGTCGCAATTCGAGCGCGTTTACACGCGTTTGGGAGTGAAGTTCGATTACTCTTTTGGGGAGAGTTATTACAATCCGATGCTCAAAAAAGTGGTGGATGAACTGGCCGAACGCGGCCTGGCCGAGCCGAGCGAAGGGGCGATGGTCGTCTCTTTTCCGGAAATCCCGGAGTTGAAGGATCATCCCGCAATGGTGCGCAAGAGCGACGGCGCCTTCAATTACACCACCACCGACCTGGCCACGCTGCTCTTCCGATGGCAGGGCGGAACCTGGGGCGCGCGGCCCGACGAAATCATTTACGTGACGGACGCGCGGCAGCAATTGCACTTCAAGCAATTGTTCGCCGTCTTCCGCCGCTGGCATCCGGAGGCCGCCGTCAAGCTGGCCCACGTCTGGTTCGGCTCCGTCCTGGGCGAGGACGGCAAGCCCTTCAAAACGCGCGCCGGCGACACGGTGCGGCTGGAGGATTTGCTCGACGAGGCGCAGGAACGGGCGTTCAAGGTCGTCTCGGAAAAGAACCCCGATCTGGACTTGGCGCGGCGGAGCGAGATCGCGCGCATCGTGGGCCTGGGGGCGGTCAAGTACGCGGACCTGTCGCAAAACCGGCAGAGCGATTACGTCTTCAGTTGGGACAAGATGCTCTCGCTGCAAGGCAACACCGCCCCTTATCTGCTCTACGCTTACACCCGCGTGCATGGCATCTTTCGCAAAGCGGGCGGGGAACTGGAGCCTGGCGGCGCGCAGTTCGTCCTGGAGGCGCCTGAAGAATTGGCCCTGGGGCGCCACCTCCTGAACTTCGGATTGGTGCTGGAGAGCGCGGCGGAGGATTATCGGCCGAACTTTCTCTGCGGCTATCTCTACGAATTGGCCGGGCACTTCGCCCGTTTCTACGAAAATTGTCCCGTCCTCAAAGCCCAAGGGGCGTCCCGCGCCACTCGCCTGGCCTTGTGCGATGTCACCGCCCGCCTCCTCAAGGAAGGCCTCCAGGCCCTGGGCATCGAAACCACCGGCCAAATGTGAATGTGACGCAACGGCCCGCTTTCCCTCTGACAGAGTGGCAGCGGCGTCCCGCCGCTGTTCATCGAGACCAAATGTGCCGCAACGGCCCGCTTACTGCCCGACCGTTCCCGTCAAACCGGCCTTCTGCAAGGCGGCAAAGACATCGCTGTCCTTGAAATCACCGGTGACGGTAAAACTGGCTTCGCCATTGGTGACCGTGTCGCCCGTGACGCCCGGAACCTCCGCCAGGGCCGCCTTGACGGCCTTGACGCACTTGGGACAGCAAAGATGCACGCCGTTGACCTTGAGCGTTTGGACCTTCTCCCCCTTGGCGCCCGTCTCGGAGGTGATTTTGACGCTGGCGTCGCTGGAATCGCCATAGAAGCCGGCCTTGATCAGGGCGTCGGTCGCTTTCTGGACGGTGGTGGCATCGGCGGCCGTGATGACGACGGTGCGGGCGGTTTTATCCGCGATGCAAGTCGCGCCCTCCACGGAGGCGACGGCCTTGTTGGCGCCTTTGACGCATTTGTCGCAACAAAGGTGGACGTTGGTGAGGGTGACGGAGACATCGGCGGCACGGGCGATGGGAACCAAGGCCAGCGCGGCGACCAGGGCAAACAATGCAGTTTTCATACGCATAAGCAGTTAATGGCAACTAATGGATTCACGGTGTTAATACGCTACACCGCGCACTATGCCTCTTGGAGCGCCGCTCGTCAAGGCCAAAAGTCGCGCGGCGGCAGCGGCGAATGCATTTCACTTTTTTGGTTAAGTCCTTTTGGCGAAGGAATCCGTTCAGATTTCGGACTTCTCGATTGAAAATTGGTCACTGAAAATCTGTCATTGGTCATCGGAAGAGGTTTGTCCGAATCCTCGTCTAGCCCTGGCTTTCTGACGGCCTTGGCGGTGGACATGGACTCTCCCAGGATATGGGGAAGCTGGTCGCTCTCATCCAGCAAGCTTACATGACAGATGACAAATTCTTAATGACCAATTCTCAATCGTTTCAATCCCTGAAACCTTTCTCAAGACAGAGATGCGCCAAAATTGTGAATCGCGCCCGCGCGGACGGAAAACTTAATCCGCCATAAATCCTCCAGCTTTGCTGGAGAGACTCCCGAAGTTTGACTTTGAATCTGGTTTCAAGAGGCAAAACTGCCAAAGACCCATCGCCCGTCAATCATCACGGCGGCAGCCTCTCCGGCGTGATGCACCGCCGCTGCCCACGAATCCTCCTTCTTGCCGTCAAAGGGGATGGCGATCAAATCGGCCAGGGCGTTCTCGAATATCCCGCCCAGCCGCCCCTCCCATCCCAACGCGCGCGCGCCGTTGCGCGTGGCCATGCGCACCACGGTTTCCGGCGCCACGCGGGGATGGGCGGCGGAAAAGGCCCGCATTTCCTCGAACATATTCAATTCAGGCCTGGCCCGCCGGCTCACCCTCATGCTGGCCAGGCTGTCGGTGCCCAGAGCGATGTTGACGCCGGCGGCGGCCAGCCGGGCGTAGGGAAAGGGCGCGTGTCCGAAATAGGCATGGCTGCGCGGACAATGGGCGACGCTGGCGCCGGATCGGGCCAGGGCGGCGATGTCGGCGCTGTCAACATAATTGGCGTGAATGGCTAGAAAATTCGGCCCCAATAATCCGCATTGGCGGACCTGTTGCACTGGCGAGCGGCCGGCGCAGTCGGACATGTCGCGCTGGCTCTTGAGCCAGTCAAACATCGGTCCGCTCCGCCGGACATACATCTGGCGCTCCTCGCTCGATTCGGCCACGTGCATGGCCACACGCCACCGGCGCCGGCGGGCCAGGGCCGCCGCACGCCGCAACAGGGCCGGGCTGGTGGAGTAGGGGGCGTGCGGGGAAAGGCCGGCAAAACCTCGCGCGCGGGAAAGGCTCCGGATTTTCACCGCCGCCTCGCGCAGGATATTGGCCGGTTCGCGGCGGCTTTTAACGTCTGTCATTTCAAGGAACGAGAAGACGCGCAAAGGGGTCGAAGCCCAGACATCGGGCAGCAATTCGGGCACTGCTTCAATGTCGGCCACCGTCGTGGCGCCCGTGCGCAGGAGCATTTTGGCGCCGCGCAGCCAGGCCTGGGCGTAGTCGGAGTAACCGGCCGCCGCCTTGAGCGCCAGCAGGCCCTTGATCCAATCGGGAAATTGCCTTTGCGGCGGCAGGCCGGTCATCTCCGTGTAGTCGAGGTGGCAGTGGGCGTTGACCAGGCCCGGCAGCAAAATCACCGCTCCCAAATCCAGCGCCGGCCCGCCGGAACTTGAAGCCAAATCTGGCCAGGGCCTGACCGCCGCGACGCGGTTGCCGGAAAGTAAAACGGCCCCGTTTTCAATCGGGGGTGAGGAGATGGGCAAAACGATGCGCGCGCGCAGCAGCATGCGGGAGCGGCCGGGCGTCACATCTCGGCCGAGTCGCGCGCGCGCCTGAGGCTGCGGCCGGGGGCGTGATTGCGGGCCTTGAATTTGTTGTGGCGCTTGCGCAATTGTTGTTCGATCTTCTTGGTCGCCAGGTCCATCGCCGCGTACAAGTCGCTCTGGCAATCCTGGGCGTAGAGGTCCGGCCCCGGCACGGCCAAACGGATGGAGCAGGTGAACTGGCGCTCCGGCCTTTTGAGATGGTCGTGATCCAGGGTGACGCGGGCGCTGGTGCAATAATGGTCCAGATGCTCCAGTTTCTCTATGCGGGAAAGGATGTGATCTTCGATGGCCTTGGTCAAAGTGACGTTGTGCGGTATCAGAATGAACTTCATACATGGCAACTTGCCCCATCTCAGCTCCAAAATCCAGTTTTTTGCGCAACGGGGCGTAATCCCTCAGTGAATGTCGGTAGGGCGCGCACTCCGTGCGCGCCGCGGCGGGCAACGGAGTACCCGCCCTACCCTCCTATCCTGCCGTCACTGACCCACTAAAACGGGGCGCCTCCCGCCTTTTGGACTTCCCATTGGGCGCCTTTCGCTTACCTCGGCATTCCGGTCACCACGAATCCTCCCGGCCGCAAGACTTCGCCGGAAGAAAGACGGAAGGGTGCATCGCCAAAATTGACCGTGATGGCTGCCCCGTTGGCAAAAGCCGTCTGCTGAACGTTGCGGTCGGCGGTCAGGAACCGGTGGTCCGTCATTTCCGCGTAACCGGTGGCGCGGGCGTACGGGCAGGTGTTCCGGTAACTTTGCGCGAACCGCTCCTTCTGCGAGCGCCAGAGGTTGCGGTCGAACATGAACATTGGAGGCGTGCCGTAGAGGACGTTGAACAGGTCGCGTTTGTCCCAAAGGCTGGGCAGCTTGTTGTTGTAATCGCCCCAATACCATTGCGCGACGACGCAATCGTGATAGACCAGTTCCCAGAGCGGCAGGCGATAGGCCTGGCCCAGTTGAAACCTGCCGACGCGCTCGGGCGCCTGGTCCAGGATGCGTTGCATGTTTCGGCCCGCGTCAGGCACCCGGTAGGGTCCCAAGCTCAGCATCCCTTCAAAATAATCTACAAACGGAACGGCGGCGTCGTGCCCCGTCTCGCTTCCGGTGACCAGCTTGCAATCAGAGGAGACATATTGAAGCAGCTTCATTTTCCACTGCCGGCTCTCCGTTCGTGTCATCGGATGGTCGGGGTTGTAGCATTCGTTCCAAGGCGCGGCGGTCGTGGTGTCAATAAAACGGCATTTGTACGGGTCTGTCGCCAATTCTTCTGGAATGCGTTTCCGGGCGTAGTCCGGCGCGCGGCTGTCGCACAGGACGCCGCAATCGTACCACTTTCCCTCTTTGCCCTCAACCGCCCAGCCGTGCTGCCAGTCCCCGTTGGCCTTGCGAATGATGTCATTGGGCCAGGCGGCCGTCGTCCACGATGGATGCACCCCGTCAAGAAAAGGAAAATTGGCCGGGTTCATCACGTCCTGGTAAATGTCGTATCGGCTGGTCAGCACATTCAACCCGTTCAAGGCGCGAAGCGCCTCGGGCGCGCCACCGCGGCTCCAGAGGATGCGCTGGATTCCGGCAGCTTGCATTTCCCGGACCAGATCAACCGGGTCGCTGTCCCAGTTCCACACGTTCACCGCGCCCACCAACAGGTCAACATTGGGGTTCTCCCGGCGTTTCTCGGCAAGCGTTTTCAGCCGGCCTGTTTGCCGCGCGTACTCGCGGTAACGCTTGGCTATTGCGACGTGCCCGCCATGGTCAAAGAAGACATACCGCAACTGCCGGCCATAACCAAACCGGCCTTTTTGCGGATCCCACTCCGGGCTGATGGCCAGGAGACCATCAAGGCGCCGCAGTTGGATGGCGGCATCGTCGGGCGTTTCGATGATGGCGCAATACCCGTCGCGATCATCGGTTACGCCCCAAAAGGCCATGCAAATGCCGTGTCCCCCGTAGGCGATGAGGCGAAAGGTTTCAATGGATTTGTCCTCCACCGGATAGGATATGCCCTCGTTCATCGGCACGATCAGACGGTCTCCCGCGGCGCTGGCAAACGGGCACGGATAACGCAGGGGGCAGGGGAGTTCTCCCTCCGCATCCACCTTCAATGTGAACTCCGGCAGAGTGCGATCCAGCTCAAGAGAGGCTTTCAGTTCCAGGCCTGACGGAACATGCCAGAGGTCCAGATCAATGCTGCCGCCCCGGGTATGGGCGCCGGTCACAATCGCTTCAGCTCCCACGGGGTTTTGGCGCCAGCGGCGGCCTGTCCTGCGGTCCAGCACCGCTATTGTGGCATCAGCAAGATTGACAGTGACCACCAACGCCTCATTGGTCAGCGCCAATTGCGCAGGCAGTTCGCCCTGCTTGCCGCCGCCGGGCCTGGCCAGCTTGACGAGCGAAAAGTCATCCACCCAGATCGTGGCTTTCCCGTAGCCAATCAAACGCGGCTGGATTTGCGCCACTCCGGCCGGGACCATGAACCGGCTGGTCAGGCGCGTCCACGTTTCAAGCGTGCCGGCGGTCCGCTCTCCCTCCGTCCAATTCACGTTCTGCCCCGCCGCGTCCCATGTGGATGCGCAAAGGGTGACGGAACCCGGTCCTTGCAGTTTTGCCCAAACTTCCAACTCAAAAATGTCGCCGCTCTTGACGGACACTCGAATTTCTGGCTCAAAACTCCAATCCTCTGTTCCCTTGTGCTCGATCCGCGCGGCCCGTGCGCCCGAATGAACGACGCGCTCATCCAAGACAACGCTGCCGGCGCCGGATTGCCGGCTCCAAAAGGGACGCCACCCGGTCAGGCCGGACTCAAACCCGCCGTTTTCGACGAGGTTTCCGCGAGCCGGTGCGGCGCCAAAAACGAGCAGGCAGAAAAGGATTTTCCAAGCGCGCATGTTACGTTTGAGGGGGTGCAGGACAAAATTCTTCTTTTGGTAGGGTCGCCCCGCCGGGGCGACCGTGGACGGCTCGGCGAGCCGTCCCTACCGTGAAGAATTTTATCTCACATCCCTTTTGAAGTTCCGCTTCCATAAAGGCATGAAGCTTGCGCCATCCTCTGGCGGCATCCACATGGCGGCTCTCTGGCGGTTCCATCGAAACCATTTTCGCAAGACGGTCTGAATAATGCAACTCCTGTGCGCGCTCCCCTTGCGCAACGCCACAGAATGCCAAGGGCGTTGTGTTCGCAATCCGATTCAGCCCGTGAGAGGGTGTTTTGAAAGTCGTCTGGTCGGAAGACCGGGCCTACGGAACTGCCGATTTCCGGCCATTTCCTGTAGGCCGCGTGCCCCCACGCGGCGTCTCGAACGAATCTCAAAACACGCTCTGAGAGGCGAAGCAGCTTAACGAGGCAATACGGCAGGCCCGGCAGAAGAAATCCGATTGGATACGGAAAACCTTGCTTGTGGCGGCAATTGGCGATAAAACAGCCTCATAAGCACGTTCAAAACATGGATGCGGCGAGCCTCGGACTCGCAATACGCGATTGTAAGGAACGCGGGTCTGACCGGTTAACTTACGCATACAAAGCGATAGAAAGACTGCACGCATTTTGAGGATGTCAATTTAAGCGTTAATCTTTTGTGTCATCGACTATGGCTTTGAAGATAATCCGCATTTCGAAAATGAGCAGCACCGCGAAAGCAATTTGTGCTATCAGCACAATTATCTTAATCGTTGCAATTGGATTTATTTTCAATTGGCTTTGGTTCTGGTTTTGTTGGGAAATAGTGGGGACGGTCTTGGTGTCAATTGGATGCGTCGGAGAATGGTTACTTCTGTATAAAAGGCATGACGCCGAGCACACCCGTCGGGAGAAGTACTTCGCAATTGCCGTGGCAGTCGGGGTCACAATGGACGTATTCGGGTTGCTCCATGCCATTCCAGGGGCATTACGTTTAAGCCATGACGTTGCGGAGGCAAATGGCAGGGCTTCATCAAATGAATTGCAGGTAGCCATATTGCGGCAAGAACATGACAGATTTGAAATGGACAAGCGATCTCCGTCGGTAAGATTTGACCGCAGACAATTCACGGAATCGTTAAAAATTGGCCAAAAGATCGATGTGCAACTTGTTTTTGAACAAAACGACTCAGACGCCTTCGAGTTTGCGGAAACTATAAGCGAATGTTTGCACGCTGCTGGGTGGTCGGTGACTGCTTTTCGCCCAATGTCCGAGGCTGATTCTAATCCAAAAACAGAACAACTTCCAATTGCGCCGTTACATAGGCGGGTCGCCCCCCTCACAGACGGATTGGCACTTGAAGTGCCAACCTGGCCAAGGCCGGGATTCGATTTAAGCACAAACACATCGTTTGGGACGCTTTGGCGCAGTCTTGTGAATGCATCCCATTCGCCTTTCGATTCAAACTTGGTGTCAAGCCTTTCCGTATATCCATGCGCCAATTTAACGGTGCCTGACAACACGGTCAGGCTCGTAATGCCAACTAAAAGATAAGTTGAGTACAGACATGCCGGAATGTTCGCCCTAAGCCGACGGGCGCAATCGAAAACCCGCCCAAAAACCAAATTAAGACACTACCAAATCCTCAATCACCCTGACGAACAGCTAGGAAACGTGAAGACTAAATCATTCGATGTTGACCGGCTTCATGTCAGAATTTTCCCGGAGCGCGCCAGCATGGGGGCGTCCGCCGCATTGGAAGCCGCGCAATCCTTGCGGGTCGCCATCCGGAAACAAGGCTCAGCCCGGATCATTGTCGCCAGCGCCCCCTCCCAGGATGAATGTATCGCCGGCGTTGCCGCCGCGCCCGGCATTGATTGGGCGCGGGTGACGGTCTTCCACATGGACGAATTCGTCGGATTGCCGGCCAGCCACCCGGCCTCTTTCCGCGACTACGTGCAGCGGCGCCTGTTGGCCCGCGCCACGCAGGCAGTCTTCCACGGAATTCGAGGCGAGTCATCCGATCCGATGGCCGAGTGTGCCCGCTATTCGGCCCTGTTGGCGGAAGCTCCGATTGACCTGGTCTGCCTGGGCATCGGCGAGAACGGACATATCGCATTTAATGACCCGGCGGTCGCCGACTTTGCCGACCCCCTGAAGCTCAAGGTCGTGGAACTTGACCAGGTCTGCCGCCAGCAGCAGGTCAATGACGGATGCTTCCCGAACTTCGACTCAGTGCCGCGCCAGGCCATGACTCTCACCTGCCCAACCCTGATGTCGGGCCGGACGCTGATCTGCGTCGTTCCGGGTCCGCGCAAGGCCGCATCTGTGGCGGCAGCGCTGCATGGAATCATTTCCCCAACTTGTCCTGCGAGCATTCTTCGTTCCCATCCCGCGGCGACTCTCTTTCTGGACCATGATTCCGCTGCCGGAATCCAACCGCAATACTCCGGTTCCATCCAGCGCCGCGCGTGAGACGCGCGGCGGGCTGGAGTTTGGACATTTTAGGAGAGCCGATCTGCCTGAAACGGCTGGGATTGGATCAAGCGGCAGCGGCTCCCACTGTGGTTTGGCAGGCCGGGGCAATCCTGATTGGATTGCAATCACTCAGCCCAGGGTTGCGAGGAACGAGCTACCCTGGGTCGTCGTCACCAAAGTGCCATCAACCCTGAAAGGGTTGAATCCAAGCGTTGGTTTCTCACAAATCGAAGCGGTGCGGAAATATATCGCGGGACAGCAGGGCCACGACGCCAAGGTTTCCTTTCAAGATGAGTTTCATGAACCGTTGCGGCGATATAAACTGGAATTTGACGAACGATACGTGTGGGATTGATTCAACCCTTTCAGGGTTGATGATGCAATTGGGTTCATACACCCAGGGTAGCTCGTTCCTCGCAACCCTGGGCTGAATGATCCAATCCCTTTGGGATTGGCTTCTGAATGCCCTCAAAAATGTCCAAACTCCAGACCGCCGCGCGTGAGACGCGCGGCGGCGCAATGGATGAAGTCGCGCTCCCTGAACAACAGGGGATTACAAGCCCTTGGCGAGCATGTATTTGACAAGGTCGGCCACGCGGCAACTGTAGCCCCATTCGTTGTCGTACCAACTGACCAGCTTGAAAAACCGCTTGTTCAACTCAATGCCTGCCCCTTGATCAAAGATGGACGAGAAGGCGCAATGAATGAAATCCGTGCTGACCACTTCGTCCTCGGTGTACGCCAGGTAGCCCTTGAGATAGGTCTCGCTGGCTTTCTTCATGGCGGCGGAGATTTCCGCGTAGCTGGTGTCCCTGGCCGTGCGCACGGTCAAATCCACGCACGAGGAGGTCGGCACCGGGATGCGGAAGGCCATGCCGGTCAGTTTCCCCTTGACTTCGGGGCAAACCAAACCGACGGCCTTGGCCGCGCCGGTGGTCGAGGGGATGATGTTGATGGCGGCGGTGCGCCCGCCCTTCCAGTCCTTCTTGCTGGGGCCGTCCACGGTTTTTTGCGTGGCGGTGTAGGCGTGGATGGTCGTCATCAGGCCCTCCTCGATGCCGAAGCCCTCTTTGAGCAGGACATGGACCGTCGGGGCCAGGCAATTGGTGGTGCAGGAGGCGTTGGAAATAATGTGGTGCCGGGCCGGGTCGTACTTCTCATGGTTGACGCCCATGACCAGCGTGATGTCCTCGTTCTTCGCCGGAGCGGAAATGATGACCTTTTTTGCGCCGGCGGCCAGGTGGCCTTTGGATTTGACGGCGTCTGTGAACAGCCCCGTGCATTCGATGATCAATTGGGCGCCCAGTTCCTTCCAAGGCAAACCCGAGGGGTCCTTGGCGCTGACCACCCGCATGTCGTGGCCATTGACGCTCAGAATATCGTCTTCGGTCTTGTCGGCCGCCGATTTGCGCGAGGAGACCTCGCCGGCAAAGCGTCCCTGGGTGGAATCATATTTGAGGAGATAGGCCAGATTGTCCGCCGGAACAATATCGCCCACCGCGACGACCTCCACGTCGCGGCCGATCATGCCTTGTTCGGCGATGGCGCGGAAAACCAGCCGGCCAATGCGTCCGAAGCCGTTGATTGCAATTTTAACTGCCATAATTCAATAGTCTTTCTAAAATTTCCGGTAGTACTTACCGAAATTGCGTGTGAATCTTACCGGCCCGCCCGGCAGCGTCAACGAAATTTCAGGCCAAATTGAATCAGTGACGGCAGGCCAGGGAAGGGTAGGGTCGCCTCGCCGAGGCGACCGCTCCGGCAAGGACCTGCGGACGGCGGCCAGCCGTCCCCACCATCCGTGGCTGACGCATTCCGCCAATTTCCCGCCCTTAAATCCTGAGCCGGAAACCGATGCGGTTCAAACCCACTGTCCCCGCCAGCAGGGCAGCGCCCAGTGCGGCGGAGCGCCCGATGGCCGCCGCCAGACTGATTTCCCCCGCCTTGTCATACCATTGATTGACTCCAAGAAGGGCGGCGGCAGAGGGCAGCATTTCCGAGAGGAGATACGCCAGCAAAACGTTCTGGCCAGCCAAAGCGAAGATTCTGGCGACAGGATGGACGGGGCCGATGTCGGAGAGGATGTGAAAAACCAGCCAGAGTAACGCGGTGAAGGCGCAGGCCCAGAGACACCAGGAAGGGGTCGCCGCATTTTTGTTGATGCCGTAAAGGCCTTCGAGCAACAAGGCGGCGGCGGCGCATCCGAGAATGAACCAGGCTGTGAAGCGCAGCCTTGCACTCAAGTCGGGTTTCCCCATTGGCGGCAAAATCGAAGCCAGCAGCAGACCGGCGACGGTGATGGAGGGGTGTGCTCCGAGCATTTCACCGATGCCGACGTGGCGGCTGAGCCATAAACCATCAAAGGCGCCCGTTTTGTCCGCCGGATAAAGCGCCAGAAGCAACGCCATGCAGCCCAGCAACGCAGTCGCGCTGCCTCGAAAGGCCAGATAGACAATCGAACCCACCAGATAGGCCCAGGCGATCAGACCCAGAATCCCGAACCAGGAAGTGTGGACGGCCAAGGGTGACAAAGTGATGATGCGCTGGCCCTTGTCGCCCCGGAACATGAAGGCCAGCGCCAGCATCCCGGCCCAACCCGCGCAACGAAGCCCCCGCGTGATCCATCGCCAGCGGCTTTTGGTTTCGGCAGACGGTTCAGTCCGGGCCGGGGGCGAGATGGAGCAAAAGGCTAGAATGGCGCAAAGAAACATCAGCACGGCCCACAGATCGGGCGAAAGTCCGGCCATATCGGGGCCGGGGGATTCGTCGTTGACCATGAGGATGCCGATGACCAGCAGAGAGAGCGTGCGCGCCAGGACGTGCCGGAGCGTTTTGCACACCGGCTCCCCGGCCCGCAAGCGTCCGCCCAGCGCGCACGGAATGGACATGCCGACGATGAAAAGAAAGGCTGGAAAAACCAAATCCACAAACGTCATCCCGCTCCGTCCCTTGAAATGGCGCAGCCAATCCGGCACCACCTGGTGCGACACGCCGGCAATATCGTTGACAAAAATCATCGTGAACATGACCACGCCGCGCGCGGCGTCAATGGAGGTCACGCGCGTGGGGCGGGGATTGGCGTCGGTGCTCATGGACCGCCACGCTACCGGCATCCCCGCCCGTTGTCCAATGGGAAGAATTCTCTTTCACGCTGGCCAGTCATGGGCGCGTATATGACAGATGACAAATTCTCAATGACCGATTCTCAGTCGTTTAAACTGCTGAGACCTTTCCCAATTCCGAAAAGCGCCAACAAAGGTGAAATGCCGGTCTTTCGCACAGGCCGTCCAACTTGACATCGCGGCTTTCCTGATGTAATCATTACTCCGCTGTCCAAACCCGGCAGCGCGTCTTCGGTCGCTGTCATCCCATTTGTTTCCCGGCAGGAGCGGAGCGTTTATTGGAGGAAAATGATATGAAAACAGGATACCTGATTGACATGGACGGGGTCATTTACAGGGAGAACAAGCTCATCGCTGGAGCGGCGGAGTTTGTGCAGGCCCTGTCAGCCACCGGCACGCCCTTCCTGTTCCTGACCAATAATTCGGCGCCGACGCCCGATGACCTCGTGGTGCGCCTCAAGCATCTGGGCATTCACGGCTTGTCGCGGCGGCATTTCTACACCTCCGCCCTCAACACGGCCGATTTCCTCTGCGCCGCCGACCCTCATTGCACCGTTTTCGCCCTCGGCGAAGGGGGCCTGCTCGCCGCGCTGCACGAGAGGAACATTCCCAACGACGCCATCCGGCCCCACTATGTCGTGGTGGGCGAAGGGGCCATTTCGATGGAAAAACTGAGCGAGGCGCACGAATGCATCGAGCGCGGCGCGCGTCTGCTGGCGACCAACCCGGATAATTGGTGCCCCGTCACCAGCGAGAAAACCCGTCCGGGCGCCGGGGCGACGGCGGCCTTCCTGGAGGCCAGCACCGGGCGGCGGGCGTATTACTTGGGCAAGCCCAACGGCTTTATGTTCCAACAGGCGCGGCGCAAGCTGGCCGGCTTTTTGAGCCAGGCACCCGAACAAGTCATCATGATTGGCGACACGATGGAGACGGACATTCGCGGCGCGGTCGAAGCGGGTATGGAATCATATCTGGTGCTCAGCGGTTCGACGCAATTTGAGATGGTGGGCGATTACGTTTATCAGCCCACGCGCATCTTGCAGAACGTGGGCGAGTTGGTGGAGGAGATCAAGACGGGCAAACCGGGCAACCCGGCTTTCACCGCGCCCTCCGAACCGGGCGCTTTTCACGGCGAACGCTTTGGCATCCGGCACCAGACCGACATTTTCGCCTTCCACAAACCCCGCCCCCGCCCGGCAATGACAAAATAGGCGGCGGGACCGGCATACAGGGAATACCTGTCCAGAGGTTTATGGACTTAGCGTGACCACTCCGTCGCGCAGTTCGGCCGTCACATCCAGCGCGTCGCGGCGCAGGCAGAAAGGCACGTCATCGCGCAGTTCGGGATCGGCCAGCAGGCGGCGGGCGTTGCGCGAGTGCTCCCGTATCGCCCGCTCCACGTCGTCCCCGGCGTCGAGGTAAATCCGGCGCGCGATGTGCGCGGAATCGGAAATCCGGCCCGGATCGAAGCGCGGCCAAAGCAGATCGCACAGCGCGCCCGCGGCCAGGGTGTCCTCGTAGGCGGCCTCCTCGATTGTCCCGGCGCAAATCACCAGCAGCCGGGCGGCGCGCCAGTCCTGGATGCGGCGGGCCAGCGCGCCCAGGTTCAACCACGCGCCGGGAAAAATGCGCGCGGCGCCCCGGCAGGCCAGCAGCGCGCGGGTGCCGTTGGTGGTGGTCAAGATGATTTCACGCCCCGCCACCCGCGCTGGCGTGAATTCGCGCGGCGAATTGCCCAGGTCAAAATCCACCCCGCCGCTTTGCGCGGACAAAATCCGCACCCCGTCCCGTTCTCCCGCCAGCAAGGCGCCGGGATGGCCGGAACGGAGTTCCAATGCTTCGGAAATCTCGCGGACAGGAAAGATTCTGGAAGCGCCGTTGGCCAGCGCGGTCAACATCGTGCTGGTGGCGCGCAGGATGTCGAAGACGACGCAACAAGTGCCGGACAGGTCCCGTTCCGGCAGGGTGGAGAAATCCGCCGGGGTGAAGAGCACTTCTATACAAAGCGTCATAACTTACTGCAGGTGACGGCGGGCAGAGGACTGCCCGCCCTCCCACAAAACAGGTAGGGCGCGCACTCCGTGCGCGCCGAACGCCCAAATACTCGTGACGCTGGGTATAAATTCGAGTTCATGGCCGGGAACGTCAGTCTTTGTGCGGCAAACGCCCAAGCCAGAGCGTGCCAACGGCGTATTTCCACTCCAACTCGGGGAGGAAGGAGACTGGATTGGCGCGGGCGCTCAAGACCAGGCGGTCTTGCGGACGCATTTTCTTGATCCAGGGGCGGTAAGACTCCGGGTTGTCCTCGTTGATGAGGATTTGCCGATAGGCGGCGAAATCGTCCGCCGGCATGAAGGCCGGTTCGAAGCCCGCGGTGTAACGCCACGGTGCGGTGGGATTGCGGAAAAACGTGTGATAAAAGAATTCCATGTCCGTCTCGTAAAAAATCCCGCCCGGACCGGGCAGCCAGCCGGCCAGATTCGGGTCGTCCGCCGCCAAGGATTCCGTGTTGACGCTGGCGGACCAGCGGCTGTCGGCGTCGCTGGTGGTGGTCAAGAAAAGCGTGAGCGCCAGGCCGGCCGCCAGGGCCAGGCGTTTGGGCGCGCCGGCCGCCAGGCGGGTTTGGAGAAAGAGGTCCAGATCCAGCGCCATCAAGACCATCAACGCCGGCAGGCCCCAGTCGTCCCAAAGCCGTTCGGCGCGGAAGCCCAGCACCCAGCCCAGGCAGGCCAGCCAGAAGGCGGGCTGTGCGGACAGCGGGCGGGCCGGTAGATTGGCCAATTGGCGGAGCACCACCAAACCACCCGTCAGAAGCAGAGGGAACCAATTGCCTGCGGTGGGCCGCAATTCGGTCGCCAGCGTGCTTTGCGTGGCGTGGAGGCCGATGACGTTCCACGCCTGCCGCCAGGCCTCCAGCAGATACACCAGCGGGTGGCCGGTGAAAATCGCGCCCAACATCGCCCCGGCGATCCAGCAACCGGCCAGGGCGGCGCCCCATCGGAATTGGCGGGCGAGAAAAAACGCCGCCACCGGCAGCGCCCAGAAATACCAGACGCCGTGCAACAGGACGGCCAGCGCAATCAAGCCGGTCATGGCGGCGATGGACCACTTGGTCGGACGAGAGGACTGGCGCGCCTGGCAGAAAAAGAGAATGGTCACCAGCGCCAGGATGCTCCACAGAAATGGCCGTCCCATCATGAAGCGGCGCATGAACGGCGCCTGGACGCCAAGAACCAGCGTGAGCGTGATCAGCCAGGCCTCGGGCCGTTTGAGCCAGGGCAGGGCCGACCAACCCACCAGCGCGAACAAGGCCGACATAGAAAAGAGCACCAACGATTCATCGCGGCACCGCGTCCATAAATACAGGCGCCGCAGCAGCGCGTGCCAGCCGATGTGATTATCAATGGCATAATCGCTTCGGAGCACCAGGATGTCCGGCCACTGTTTGCCGGAGACCGCCAGGGCGGAATCAGCCAGCGCGTCATCCGGCGGCAGGAAGCCCTCGCCGATGATTTTCAAAGGGATGAGAAGAACGACCACCAGCACGGCGGTCGAAACCAGCAGCCGCACATAGCGGCCAATGCCGGAAGGATCAACGACTGTCGTTTCAGGGTTGGAACTCACCGTCCGTCCAATGTGCGCCAGAATAGTCGGACAAAGCCCATTTCGCAACACAAACCGGCACGCGGGACCATTTCACTTGGAGCATCACACGCAACACGGAGCCAGGATCGCACTGCTCATGCCGTGGATGATCTTCTTGTCGGCAGGACAAATCGTGGCCAAAACGCCGCTAAGGACCGCCCGCGCCGCGTCGCCCCGGCCCTGCACGAAATAATACGGGCAAAGCCGCACCCGGCCCGGCATATCTACCAATTGCTCCTTTTGAAAATCGAACCATTGCGACTTGAACAAAGCCGGCTTGTGGTATCGCTGCAAAACATAAGGCGAGGTGCGGAACGAGGTCAGGGCCAAATCCACGGCGGCGGCCCAGTCGCCGGTCGAAAGGTCGCTTCCCAGATAAACGCCGCGCGCGCCCCAGGCCTTGTCCGAGAAGCCGGACACTTTCAGGATCAGCTCGCGCTCGCGCTGGGAGAGGGCCTTGAGTTGGCTCCAGTCTGTCAAGTTTAATTCAGGAAATGCCCCCTGCGGCGGCAAAGGCGCGGGGTCCACCAGCCAACTATAGGGCATCAGGCGCTGCAGGTCGGCCAAAAACCGCTCCCCCAATTCCCGGCGCCAGAAGGGGCGCAGGTTCCGGTTCCAAAGCAGGGCGAAGAGCATCTTCTCCTCGAAGAGCGGCTTGGGCGGGGCGGTGAGTTGAATGCGCCCCGCCAGCGCCATGTCAATAATCGTTTTGGCGTTGGGCACGTTGGGCAAATCGAATAGCTCGAAAAACCGATAGACGGCCTCCCCTTCCTTGAAATCGGTGAAGCGGGCGTCGCGCACCTGGAATCGCCCGCCCAACTGCCCGGCCAGCCAGGCCATTTCGGGCCGATAGGTCCCCGCCTCGTCGGAAACAACGATGTGGACCGAGGGCGCGCCGTCGAAAATGCCGGCAAAGCCCTCTGTCATGCCCTCGGCCCCGCCGATGACGGGCGCGCTCCCGTCCTGGGCGGCCGCGTAGGCCTGGTTGAGCCAGGCTGTCAGGCCGATGCCCCCGGGAACGCTGTCAAGCTCGGTGAGGCGCGGGCCGGCCTCTGTCAAGATGATGTCGGGGCGGATGACGCGGGGCAGATCGTTTTTGAAGGCGGCGGCGCGCTGGGCTTCCAGGACGCCGGCGGGCTTGCCAAGGTCGAGCCATTGCGCGACCCAGGAGGGCTGTTTGCCCGCCAGGCTCAGGCGGTAAAGCAAGTTGAGGGCGCGATTGAACTGAAGGAGGAGGCGGCCCAGGCCCTGGAGTTGCGCGGCCACTTCGGTGCCGAGTGGGAAGGGTGCCGGCGAAATGCGCCAGTCCTGGCCGAGAAACAATCCGCCTTGCGGCAGGCGCTCGCGCAGGAAGCGCGCCTTGTCGGCGGGACATTGCACGTTGACGGTGGGTTGGCTCATTGGTTGATTAAGGTGGAGCACGGCCTAAGCTGTGTCCATTCAATAGGGCACGAAGATGTCAACGCAAAGGCGCGAAGACGCAAGGACGCAAAGGGAATCTCGCCCGTGCCAGTCCGGCTCACCAAACGGTGAGCTTTGATCAGCAAGCCAACTTCGCCTCCTGACCTTGCAGTACTATACCGATAAATTTTGTTTTTTTTGCAAAACTTTTGCCACGAAAGAACGGGAACACAAAGACAGGAGCTTATGTTGCTTGTTCTTTTGTGATCTTTGCGTTCCTTTGCGGCCATTTCATCTTTGGTTGCGACCTGCCGCGCTGCGCCTTTGCGCCTTTGCGCCTTTGCGTTAAGATTCCGCTGCATCGTCACGGCCTAAGTTCGCAATTGTCCGTTCCCGAAGCCCATCCACTTGTAAGTGGTCAACTCCTCCAGTCCCATCGGCCCGCGGGCGCCCAGCTTGTCGGTGCTGATGCCTATCTCGGCACCCATGCCGAATTGCCCGCCGTCGGTGAACCGGGTCGAGGCGTTCCAATAGACCGCGGCGGAATCCACCCTCGCCAAAAACTCCCGCGCGCGTCCCTCGTCGGCCGTGACGATGCTGTCGGAATGGGCCGAGCCGTAGTAATTGATGTGCTCAATGGCCTGTCCGACGCCCTCGACGACGCGCACGTTCAAAATGTAGTCATTGTACTCGGTGAAATAGTCCTGTTCGCAAACAGCTTTGAGCGCGGCCGAGGGCGGCAGGATCGGGGCGAGGATTTTCCGTGAATCCTCGTCGGCGCGCAACTCGACTTTCTTTTCGGCCAGACGCTTTGCAATCGCCGGCAGAAACAAAGGCGCGACGGCGCGGTCCACCAGCAAGGTCTCCATCGCGTTGCAGACGGCGGGCCGCTGGCACTTGGCGTTGAAAGCGATTTCTTCGGCCATGTTCAGGTCGGCGCCGGCATCCACATAGACGTGGCAGACGCCCTTGTAATGCTTGATGACGGGCACCTTGGAGCAATCGGCCACCGCGCGGATCAGCCCTTCGCCGCCGCGGGGCAGGCACAAATCCACGTACTGCGTCAACGCCAGCAACTCCCGGATCGCCTCCCGCTCGATGGTCGGGACGACTTGGATGCAGCGCGGCGGAAAATCGGGCGATTGCCGCGCGGCGGCGGCCAGCATCGTTTCCGCGATGGCCTGGTTGGAATGCAGCGCCTCCCGGCCACCCCGGAGGATGGCGGCGTTGCCGGACTTGAAACAGAGACTGGCGGCGTCGGCCGTGACGTTGGGCCGCGACTCATAAATGATGGCGATGACGCCGAAGGGCGTCGAAACCTTTTGCAAACGCAAGCCATTGGGGCGCGTCCGCTCGTCGAGCACCCGTCCCACCGGGTCGGGCAGCGCGGCCACTTCGCGCAGGCCACGGGCCATGTCGGCGATGCGTTTTGGGTCCAACTCCAAGCGGTCGAGCATGGCCCTGGAAAGGCCCGTCTGGGCCGCCGCTTCCATGTCGGTGGCGTTGGCCTCTTGAATCGTGTTGCCGCCGGCTTCGATGGCATCTGCCATCGCCAGGAGACAATCGTTCTTCTGCGCCGTCGTCAAGCGGGCCAATTGGCGCGAGGCCTCCTTGGCCTGCCGGCCCAGCCGGTTGACAAGTTCAGTCAAATTCATGGCGGCATCTTACGTCAGAAGTCCCGCCGACGCCAGCCCGCCGCGACCGGTGCGCCCGGACCCTCTGTGGGGCCTGACACCGGTAGGGCGCGCACTCCGCTGCGCGCCGCTCTCCCTCCGCCCTTCGCGTTCACTGACCCCTTTTGAAAAATGGTCCAAAATCAATCCTGAAGGAGGTCGTATTGATTGTTTTTTTGCTTGCAAATCCCCTGGAAATCAGCATATTCAGAGTTATAGACGCATGGTCGGCTCCCAGGCTGGCGGTGTCTGACAAAGATCGGGAACGGCAGCACGAAAGGAGCTTCCAGGCAAGGGGCACTGAAAACAGAAATGCGAAGGGACAAGAACGAATGAAAAAGACACTGACAGCAATAGCCCTGCTAGCTGGAGCAGTGACAGGCTTTTCGCAAGGCCAAATAAGTATGTTCGACTATGGTGCCAGCTTCGCCATCCAGGTATTCACCGCCTCTTCATTGGCGGCTTCCACAGTCTCGGTGTATTATGGTGGTTACACCGTGCTTGAACAGCAGGGTAATCCACCCGGTTACAACATCCCGAGCGACTTCACCCCTTACACTGGCACACCTCTTGGGGCTGGCTATGATATCGAACTCCTTGCAGGTGCTGTTGGAACGCCGCTAGTTTCATTAACACCAGTTGCAGGCAGCATTGTTTCCTCATGGTATACTGGTTCTGGAGCAGGGTATTGGAAATCGAGTTCTCTTGCTGCAATTCCCGGTATCACTACAACGGCAACGGTAGCCATCGCTGCTTGGGACAATGAAGGTGGCACAATCACATCCTTGGCCGCGGCACAGGCTGCTGGAGATCCGTGGGGCATTTCAAGTACTGCAACCACGGCTGAATTGGGTTACAATATAGTGGTGCCGCCTTTTCTGCCTCCCGGAGTGCAGAGCTTTAGCCTAGGCATTGCTACCACTCCGGAACCGAGCACGATTGCCCTTGGTGTCATCGGAGCGTCTGCTTTCCTCATGCGTCTGCGAACTCGGAAAATAGAATGGAAAGGCACTTGCCACCGCTCGCTTTGGTAAGCCATCGGTATTAAGCCATCGGGGTCACATCTATACATTCTACATTTGGATCAACAGAATGTAGAATATTTAGATGTGACCCCACATTCTCCGATAAACAAGCTCCCCTGATACAAGCAAGTCGGCGCCCCCATTGCCAGCAATCGCTCGCATCAGGTCGTCGTAAGTCGCCCGAAGCTCTGGGAATAAATATCCTCGCAGCAGCCGCTCAACTCCCTTTATCGGGTCAAAGATTTCTCTGACAACATGCGCCATCGCCGGATTTTCCGGCGTGAGGTCAGGGCGCAAGGGGTAAAAACCGAATCCTAACGATTCAATCTTAGGCCGGTACGATGCGCTGGCACAGAACCAGACGCTGTGGCCGCGCTGACGGAGCTCCAGCCCGATGGCGATCAGCGGATGGAGATCGCCCAGGGATCCCAAAGTGGTCAATAAAACACGGCTCATGCTGAAGGATAGGCAAAAGAGACGGAATTGTCACTTCCTACAACCAAAAACGAACGGTTGGGCGACCGAGTGGTCAGCGTCATGTCATGGTCAGTCCTCGGAATCAAGTAAAGTGCCTTGACTGAGCGGATTAGCGTTGGTCTCCGATGGCGCCAATATGGCGACGAATTCGGCGGAAAGGGGTCGTTTCCTGGCATTGCCACGCTGGTGGATGGCGGTGGCGCAAGTTCGGCTGTCTCTGACGCAAGATTGTCCAGCCCAGCCGTCCGCTTTGCCCGCCGTCGTTCACAAACCCGCGCTCCGCCCCGAACCGATGGCCGCATTCTCCATTCCGTTGACGATCATTCCTTTGCCATTTTCCCGACTTTTCTTAATTGTGCAGTCCGCACTATGCACTTTGCATTCAGGGGTTCCCTTGCCATTTTCCCGTCTTTTCTTAATTATACACTCCGAACTATGCACTTTGCATTCAGGGGTTCCCTTGCCATTTTCCCGTCTTTTCTTAATTATACACTCCGAACTATGCACTTTGCATTCAGGGGTTCCCTTGCCATTTTCCCGTCTTTTCTGAGATTTGGCCGGCTGCAAGTCTGAAACTCTGAGGGGTAAAAACCGCAGAACATGCCGAAAAAGAATTGGCACAGATTCTCCCGCCGTTCCAGTTCTGCGTATTCAGCGTGGTCTGCGGTCTTATAGATCTTGAATCTGTGTCCATCTGTGTCCATCTGTGGCCAAGAATTTCAAATCCTTTTGGCTGGCCTTTGGACTTCAACATTTAGCCTTCCGCGGTTCGCAGCAACCCGCACAACGGGAGCAACTTACAAACCATGCCTCTTATCAAGGCCCATTTTTGGCCCAAAATCAGGGCCATTTTGCAGAAAAACGGGGGTCCCGCCCAAAATATTTTGCACTTTTTTTCGCGTTTTTTCGGTTTTGTGGGATTTTGTCGGCTACAAGTTATTGCGTTGCAACGAGAAGCGGCGATCCCACCCCTCCAAAAAAAATCGTGCCTAAAACACTACCGTAGGTTTTTTGTCCGTTCCGGGCTGTGCCATAATCGCCGCATGAACGGAAGAACAGTCCAATGGGAAATGGGGCAATGGAGAACGCCACGGCGCCGGGGCAGGCCCGCAAACGGCGGCTCGAAGAACCCGCCTCTATCCTCCCGTCTGCTGCAATTCAGCCCACGCCGGATGCAGTCAGTACAAGTCAGTAAAAGTAAATATAAGTGAATATAACCAAATAAAAAATTCCGGGCGCCTCCAATGAGAAAAGACCTGCGACTCATCAGGAACCGGCCGGTGACTGGCTGGAAAATGGCCTGCTGCCTTCTTTTTGCCCCCATCTCTGCCTTTCCCCTTCTGGGGCCGGAGGCGCCAGTCAAGCTGGGCCGCAGCCGTTTTGCCGGCGCGGGCTAAAGCCAAATCAAACCCAAACAAGAATCAAAGTGAAAAACACGGATCAAAGCGACGCCCAGTCCCCTCGCCGGCTTGTTCGCCACAGCTTCAGCGACGGCGGAAGCCCGGCGGGAGGCAAGCGGCGACGCGACCATTTGCCACTAACCACTGACCACTAAATTTAGCTTAATTGCACTTAATTTGACTTAATTTGACCAAAAAAATAGGATTCCCGCGATGATTCGCTTTGCCACAATTTCACTCGCTCTCGCTCTGGCCGCTTCGTGCCGGGCCGCCGCCGCTCTTTCTTTTCAACCTGTTGGCCATGTCGGCTTCGACGTTCTGGCCGGCGGCAAGGTCGTGGCGCCGGTCCGCCTGTGCAGCGGCGGCGTCATCGTGGCCGACACGGTGAGCCGGGCCGGCGGCGGACTGCGGTTGTCAGGGTTGCGCTGCGCGGACCCGCTGGCGGTCAGTTTCGCCAGGGACGATTTTGTCAGCATCATGCCCGGTTCGGCCAGGGAGCCGGAACCGGAAGTGCGCTTCAAATTGACCCTGGTGAAATTCGACGCCACGCGCTGGCAGAGGTTGTTCGGCGCGGAAAAGGCGCCCTTTCATTTCCTGATTTGTTCGATGCCCTCGGCCAAAATGTGGCACCAGCGCGGCTGGCTCAACGCCACGCCCAATGACGACCCCTTTCCCCTGCTGGAGGACAAGCACGCCGGTTCGCCGGAAATCTCCTGCCAATGGAACCGCAATTGGAGCTACCTATGCCCGCTGGGGGCGCATCCCATCCCGATGATCGGTTTGTGGGACCCCGACTGCCGCCTTTACGTCGGCTATGATTTCCAGCAAAGCCGCGCCACCGACCAGTCCGAGCGCTACATCGCCACGGCCTACTGCTGGAAGCAGGGAGCGGACCGGAGCTTTCTCACGCTGGCCTTCCCCTACGGCGGCCTGCGCTACGGGCAACGGGTCCTGCCCCTGGGCGGTGAGACGTTCGCATCCCGTTTCCAATTGATTGTTGACACTAACCTCCCCGCGACCGAAGACCCCAACGAACGCTTTCAGGAGCGTTTGTTCGCCCGCTTCAAGGACGCCCTGCCGCCCGTGCCGGCGATGAACGACCTGGCGTGGATGCCCGGCGCGGGCCGCCTCAAGGACTTCGCCGGGCCTAACGGCCTGGACCTTTTCGGGCCGGGCAGCGAGAACACCTTCTATCCCGAAGGCACGGTCGTGGTCCGTGGCTGGGGCGGGCACGGCGAAATGCCCATCGCCGCCGCCGAGCGCCGGAACGACGCCGCCGCCATCGAACACGCGCGCGAAAGGCTGCAAATCCTGCTGGAAAAATACGGCCGTCATGTCAAGATGAATGGCGAAACGTGCCTCTTCTGGGAAAAACCGCTGGAAGGCTCCTGGCGCGCCGACTGGGGCGGCCCCGGCGTCACCACCCTCCACAATGCCGACGCCTGGTACCCCGCCCGCGTGCTGGTCGAGTTGTATCGCCATGACCGGGACCGCGGCCAGGCGCGGCCCGCGGACCTGGAGGCCATTGACCAGCTTTTCAACTGGGCCAAAAACAGCGTCTGGAGCCGCAACGAATTCGCCGACGTCCCTTCTTCCCCCTTCGCCATCGGCGGCTGTTTGAAGACGGCGTTCCTGCTGGATTATTATTTCACTTTCAAGGGCGATCCGGCCCGGTCATCCAACGCCCAATTGGCCCTTCATCTGGCCGACAATGTGACTTGGCGTTATCTGCCCATCTGGGCGATGGACTCCGACCGAAGCGATGGCGGTTTGGACGGCTCCTTTTTGATCGAGCCTAACAGCGGCCGCGATTGGGCCGGGCTGGGCTGCGCCAACGAGGTCAGTTGGGTCATTGACGCCATGACAGCGGTGTACGTTCACACCGGCGATGAACGGATGCGCTACTACTTGCGCGGCATCCTTCAACGCTGGCCTCTGCTCTACCGCCCCCTCTACGAAGACTCTCTGGCCGGCTACGGCAACGACGCCCTGACGGAAGGATTGGGACTCTTCGACGGATCGGGCCCAGGCCGCGGCCGGCGCTACCACTACGGCTTTACAGCGCCCCTCACCATGAACGAACCCGTAGGCGCCTCCCGGCTGCGCGTGGTCGCCGGCGCTCGCGCCTGCATCGCCTTCTGCAAAGGTTCGGCCGATAAGGACGTGGCCGATTACAAAACCGACGGAGAGGGCGCCTGTTCCTTCCGCGTCGTCAGCGCCGGCTTCGAGCCGTTCGACGTGAGCTTTTCCTATCCGAACGCGGATATTTCCCGCCTGCCGGTCACGCTCAACGGTCGGACGCTCGACGAGACGGCGGCGCGCCGGCCAGGGCAGGCGCCGTCATCGTTATACTTGACTGGTCTGCGCAACGGCGACGTCGTGGCCGTCGGAACGTTGCCGGACGGACTCCGGGCGGCGAATTTTGCCGCGCCGCGCACCTATTCCGAGAATGACAACGCGCCGGCCCGGCGAGGGCCTTTTGCAATGGTTCCGGTGCCCGGCCAGGTGGCACTGCCGCAGGACTGGGATGATACGAATTCCTTTGCCGGGCTGGTTCCGGGGGAACATTGGTTTTTTGGCGTGCCTTACCGCCAAAAGGAACGCGCCGCCGTTGACAATGTTCCGGTCCAAATCCCCGGCGGGCGCACGGTTTTCGTCGCTTACGCGCCCAACGGACAGGCCGTGCCGCGATTGATTCTGGCCGGCGGCCGGACCCTGCCGCTGCTGGGAGAGCCGGCGGTTGCCTGGCGCGCCTGGCCGCCGATTTTTCACCGCGAAATCTTGTTTGACAGGGCGGCCATTCCGGCCGGCGCCAGCGTAAAAGCGGTGGCCCCCAACGGCGCCTGGCTCATGGCGGTGACCGTTCTTGACGGCGACGCGCCGACGCTGGCCGCCGCCACCAATGCCCTGGCCGCCGCTGCCCTTGAGGCGCGGTCCGAGGGGCGCGAATCGGAAAAAATCGCCGTCCTGCGGACGATTTTCGCCCGGCTGCCGGCGGGAGAAATCGCGCTACTTCCGGCGGCCCCGGCGGCCGGTTCGGGCGCCAATTTCATTGCGCGCACGGGCTTGCGCCAAAAATGGGTCCCGTTGAACCCGCGGGAATTCATTTCCCCGGATGCCTTCAACGCCGCCCGCTTCCCGGTCGCCATTTTTATCGGCGGTGAACATTACCTGCGCACGGTGCAGGAGGAGGGCGACGGCGACGCGGCCTTGAAGCGTTACCTGAAGGAGGGCGGAACACTGGTGCTCCTGGCCTCCGGGCCGTATCCGCTTTTCTATGGAGACCGCGATGGGGCGGAATCCAACCGGCCCACGCCACTGCTGCCCGAATTGGGCCTGCCGCTCTCGATGGAGGAGGCCCCGGAGGGCGCCCAAATTGAGGCCGCCGCGGGACAGACCATTCTGCATTCTGTCCCTTCGCGCTTCCCCTGTCCGCCGGGCGACTCGCGGCTGCGGGCGGGCTTGCCCTCTCAGTATGATCCGGCCAACCGTTACCAGCCCTTGCTTTCCGTCGTGGACGGGCAGGGCCGAAGTCATGGAGACGCCGCGTTTTACGTCGAACTGGGCGCCGGCGCGGGCAAAGGCGGCAAGATCCTCTACGTTTGGTCGGCATTGCTCGCCTCCCCGCAAGGGGGCGCGATCATGGGCGACGCGCTCAGTTGGGTATTGGACAATGCGTTGCGCGCGCGCTAAAAACCTCAAGGCCGCGTGCCCGCAGCGCACAAGGCCGGGCTCCTGGGCTGCACGTTGGGGACCGACGGGCCGACGGCCTGGCGGAAATGCGCTTTGGATCGAAGCAACAGGGTGCCGAAGCACAAATCGGCCAGCGGGAAAACGACGTTGTAATTCCTGTTCATGTAGCGATGGTGCAGCAAATGATGGCCGTTGAGCCGGAAGAAAATGCCGGAGCGTTCGACGTGGCGTTTTCGCGGCAGATGCATGCACCAATGCATGTACTCGTAGGCCCCATAATAGCCGCTGCACGCCAGCGTGGCGCCGCAGAGCACGCCCCAGTTTCCACCCAGCAAACCCGCCGCCACAAAGGGGAGCATCGCCATCGCGATAAGCGCCGGGCCGTTCCACCAGGCCATCGGAATGGTCTCCTTGTCCTTCTCCTCAATGAGATGGTAGGTGTGATCGGATTTGAAAATGCGATGATGCACCAGCGTGTGCCGTTCGTAGGGATACCTCAGCGGCCCCATCGGGCGGTGCATCAGAAACCGATGCAACATCCATTCAAAAACCGAGGAGTAAACGATGGCGATGACGGTGCCGATGGCCATCCAAAAGAAAAAGGTCGAGCTCACAAGGGAGTAGTATAATCCAACAGGCGCTTCAGCGCAAGCGGTAGGTGATCCGCGCCTTTGACAGGTCGTAGGGGGACATTTCCAACCGGACCCGGTCGCCGGCCGTCAGCCGCACAAATCGCTTGCGCATCTTGCCGGAGATGTGGGCCAGGACTTCATGCCGATTGTCCAGCGTCACCCGGAACATTGTTCCGGGCAAAACCGTTTGTATCGTCCCTTCCAATTCCATCGGTTCTTCATTTGCCATAAATGGGTCCTGCCGGGCCTCCCGCCGCGACACGGGTGCCGCGGACAGGACGCGGCCCCCTGGTAATCCTGAGTCCGGGGCCAGATTGCGCGCTCGATGCCGCGCCCGCAACATAATTATTTGCATTTCTCACCCGCTCCCGGCATCCTGCCCTGTCTTTATGAGCGATAGCGACCTGAATTTCTGGGGATTGATTGCCGTGCCCGTGGGCTTGGCGATCTGTTTTGGCGTGGCGTTGCTGGTCTGGTTGCGCGATGAATGGCGCGCCCGTTCCAGCAAAGATCACGATACTCCGCCCTGACTCCCCTCCCTTTTGACTCCGTAATGGATGCTCATGGCGCCGCCCATCAGATTGCGCACCTGCACCTGCCGGCAACCCAGCGCCTCCATTTTTTCCGCCACGCCCCTCTGGGCCGGATAGGCCCGCAGCGATTCAAGGATATAGGCCAGCGCGGCGGAATTGCCGCAGAATAGCCTGCCTAAGAGCGGCACCACTCTGCGCAAATAAAAGAAAAAAAGCCCGCGCCACACCCAACCCTCCGGCTTGCCGAAATCCAGCGCCAACACCCGCCCCCCGGGTCGGGCGACCCGGACCATTTCCTCCAGCCCGCGTTCCCAACTCTCCAGATTCCTCAATCCGTAGCCTATGGTCACGATGTCATAAGAGCAGGCGTCGAAGGGAATCCGCATGGCGTCGCCCGCGATGAAGCGCGGCGCCGGCCGCCCCGGTGTTGCGGCCAGTTTGCGGGCGCGCTCCCCGGCCACCGCCAGCATCGCCGGGCTGAAATCCAGGCCGACGACCTCCGCCCCGGCCCGGTGGAGTGCGAAGGCGATGTCGCCGGTGCCGCAGCAGACGTCCAGGGCCTTTTGGCCCGGTTGCACGGCGGCCATGCGGGCAAGGAGTTTTTTCCAGCGGCGGTGCAGACCCAGGCTTTGCAAATCGTTGATCAAGTCGTAGCGCCGCGCCAGCGCGCCGAACAAAGAGCCGACCAGGGCGGCCCGTTGTTCCCCCGTTTGGTAATATTTGTTGCTCACGCCGTTTCGTCCGACAGTCTTACGATACGGCGTCCGCGTTTCAAGCCGCGCCTCCGGGTTTGGTCATCCCCTCCCAATCTTGAGAAATGGGATTAGGATTAAGACTAGGATTAAGAACCGGAACTTACGGCGTTTCGTGTGAGCAAACGGTCGTGGAGAGCACGCACAGGGTCGTCTTCAGTATGTCCCACTGCACCTCCAGATGGACAATCTGGCTTCGCAACGCCTCGTTCTCGGCCCGCAATTGCGCCATGCCGCTCAGAGCCTTGACCGGCCTGGCCCGCGCGCCCGCCTTCCGCTTCCAGATCCGCAATTCCGCCGGTCTCAATCCCAGTTCGGTGGCGGCGGCTTCAATGTTGCTGCCACTTTTGTCCAGAAATTCAAGGGCAGCCTCTTTGAATGTCTCTTCATACTGCCGGCGAGGTTCGTGTTTGGATGACATAACATTCCTAAGCTTTGGAGTACAAGCCACGTTCAGCGCATCAGATTCAATTCTTGCATCTAAACGAACTAGCACGCGCCATGCCATGATCAAAAACGCTAATCCCCGTCCGCCTCTGCCATTTCCATCATAAGTCTCACACTGTAAAGGGGTTGCGCTTCAGATCGTCGGAATACAGCCGCGGCGCCTTGCAAGCGCCCCCGATGAGGTAAACCCAGCCAATGATCATCTGGACTGCCGCAAAAAAGGACAATCCCACCAAGTCCGCGACCGCGCAGCCATATAAGATTATGGCCCCTGCCACCACCAGCGTTCCGGGCAGCATCGCCGCCGACGCCAGCCGCCAGGCGCCGCTCCAGCTCAATTGGCGGTCAGCAAACCAGGCGATGAACCTGGCCGGCGCCGTATAGACCAAGGCCGGAACCGCCCACAAAACCAGCATCATCACCACCACTGCCGCTCCCGCTGCCGCCAGCAGCATCGGTTCCCACGCGCCCCACCAAGGCTCCAAGTTCGAGCGTCCCAGCCCGCCCGCCGCCCCTTTGCCGTATGGCATGGCCCACCCCCAGTCAGGCCGGAAAATTGTGCCGGCACAAAAATCGGTTTGCCGCAGTTGAATTTGCACATCGGCGTCCTGTCCGATGTCCCCGCCGAGCCGGGGCGCGACCACGATGGCCAGAAACCTGCTCTCGCTGACCAAAGTTTCCGGCACGCCTTGTAATTGCCCCTCTGCCACCCGGGCCGTCTCGGGCATCTTTTGGATCGCTTGCAAGATGACCGGGCAATAGGCGCGATGGAAAAACCAGACGGCGCACGCCCCGACCATCATGGCCGCGGCCAATTGGGCCGCGAGCAACGGCCCCACCCGCGCCCGCGCACAGGCGGCCACCCCGCCAAAAGTCAACGGCTGCCAAGTCCGCGGCGGCGGCTTGGCGTCCTCGGCTCCCCCGCTCATGGCTCTTTCCCGGCCCCGCCCTCCCCCGGCGGCGGCTCCGGCGGCGCCACGCTGATCACCACCGGAAATCGCAGCTTCATCACGTCATCCACCGACACTTCGACGTAATAGGTGCCGGCGGATTCAAACTTGACCTGCCCCCAAACGGTCACTGTCGTGGCGTTGTGCGTGACATCCTGCAATAAAAACTTCATCTCCCCCTGCCGCAGCACCGTCGTCTGGTCCGGCGCCACCAAGCGCACCGATTCCCGGAACTGGCCAAAGCCTGCCGTCCATCGGTTAAAGAGGCATAGCTTGAACGCCGCCACCGGCACTTGGGGGACGCGGACAAAGTTCAGGACGCCCACGAGCAGGAAGTTGCCGCTGGCCTCCTGGCGAACATCCTCGCACAGCAGCGAGCATTGCAGATCGGGCAGTATTCTTGAGGGTGTCATATTAACAATCCTAATCTTAATCTTAGTCTTTACTCATCCTTTACGCCAAGACCGGCGGCCAGTTCGGCCGCGCGCACCGTGTTTTCCATCAGCAAGGCGATGGTCATCGGCCCCACGCCGCCGGGGTTGGGCGTGATCTGGCCTGCCACCAGCCGCACGGCCTCGAAATCAACGTCGCCCACCAGCCGCCAGCCGCTACGCCCGCCGGGGTCGGGCACGCGGTTGACTCCGACATCTATCACCACCGCGCCGGGCTTGACCATCGGGGCCTTGACAAAGTGCGCCACTCCCATCGCCGCGATGAGAATGTCCGCCCGGCGGCAATGGGCCGCCAGATCGCGCGTCTGCGAATGGCAGATGGTCACGGTGGCCCCCGCGTTCTTTGTCTTCTGGAGCAACAGCGCGGCCAGCGGCTTGCCCACGATGTTGCCCCGCCCCAGAATCACCGCCTCCGTCCCTGCTATTCTCACGCCGGAGCGCAGCAGCAATTCGTGGATACCCGCCGCCGTGCAGGAGCGGAACCCTGTCGGGTCCCCCAGCAGCAGTTTGCCCAGGTTGACCGGATGAAAACCGTCCACGTCCTTGTTGGGGTCCACCGCGCTGAAAATCCGGGTTTGGGAAATATGCCGGGGCAGCGGCGCCTGGACCAGAATCCCATGAACGGCGCGGTCGGCGTTCAGGCGCCCCACCAACTCCAGCAATTCCCCTTCGCTGGCTGTGGCTGGCAGAACGTGGGTATGTGAGGCGATGCCCAGCGGCGCGGCGGCCTTTTCCTTCATCGCCACATAAACAGCCGACGCCGGGTCTTCGCCGACGCGAATGAAAACCAGGCACGGGTGGAGTCCGCGCGCTTTGACCGCGGCCACCCGCCGGGCCGTTTCCCGGTGAATTTCCCCGGAAATGGCCCGGCCGTCAATGACATGGCCGGCAGGCATTAAGGCATCAAGTCAACGCTTTGCACTTCCAACACCGGCGTGCGTGCCCAGCGTGAGTTTATGCCTTCCGGTCCCGTCACCGTCACGCGCGTGCCGACGTACATCTTGAAGTTCTGCCCCGGCTTGGTCAGCAAGTAATCTATGATCTTGCCCGTTTGGATGTCGTGCAATTCGTAATCCGCCGGCGCTTGAACATTGTAAGCCCGATGCACAAATCCTTCCCGCGTAACGATCCGCGGCGCCGTCGCTTCGCCGCCGGCGGCGGGCGTGGCCGGCGGCGGCGGCGCGGCAACCGGAGCATTGGCCGCGGCGGTGGCGCGGCGCAGAGCCGCTAATTCCTGGTCAGTCTGGCTTTGCTGTGTCGGCGCGGGCGCTGCCGGCGCCGCCACTACCGGCTCATTGGTCGCGGCCACAGGTGCTGCAGGCGTGGTGACATTGACCACTTGCGGAACCTCCACAGGCGGGGGCACGACGGGCGCGGGCGTTGGAACAGGCGCCGCCACCACCGGGGCGGGCGCGGGTTGAATATCCAGCAATTCCGCCGCTACGTATGCATACGCATTGGTCGGGGCTTCGACGGCCACCCAGCCTTTTTCCGAACGCACTTCCTTGACCTCGGCATCCTTTTCCAGCCGGCCCACCACGCTGAAGTTCTCTCCCGGACCGCCCCGCAAGTTGACCCGCCGGGCTTTGACGGTTTTGGTCTCCGCCGCAATGTAGTCGCCACTAATCCAGACGGGGATGGCGGCCGGCATCGCAATTTTCACCCACTCCGTCGGCTCGCCCTCCTCCGTGTGGCGCAAACTGATCTTCTCCAGAACGGTCACCGTGTCGCCCTTTTGCAGATGGCCCAAAACTTCGCCTGTGAAGGAGAACTGGCCGCGCACGTTGACCGCCGTACCCTTGACTGTCGCGGTGGCAGGCGGATCCAGGACAACCCTCTTCTTGACGGATGGCGCCTTCCTCTTCGGGGCCGCGGGGGCGGCCTCAGGCGCGGGCGCCGGCAGGGGCGCCAGAGTCGGCGCCGGCGTGGCTGGCGGGGCTGGGGCGGTGGTGTCCGGAGCCGCGGCGGGCGGAATGGGATTGGTGTTTTGCGCCAGGACCGCGGCCGCGGTCAGGGGCGCCAAAGCGGAGAGTATCCAAACATTCAGTTTCATAACATCCCAAAAGTAGAGATTTAATCTCGGATTCTGTCAATGTCCTCCACCGGCCGGCGGGCAACTCGCCCAGCTTGACCGGGCCAATCTGCACCCGTTGGAGCCGCCGCACGCTCAGGCCGCGCGCGGCCAAAAGCCGGCGCACCTCGCGGTTCCTGCCCTCGGTCATTTCCAATTCCACCACGCTGGTGGACTGGCTGGCCGAGAGCAGCCGGGCGCGCCGGGCCTGCAATTTCTCGCCCTCGCTCCAAACGCCCGCCGTGAACTGGCGCAACAACTCCGGGCTGACCCGCCCTTCCACTCGGGCGACGTACTTCCGTGTCATCCCATAACGGGGATGCGTCAATTTCAAGCAAAATTCGCCGTCGTTGGTCAAGAAAATCAGTCCCTCGCTCTGGCAATCCAGCCGCCCGACCGAGTACAATTCCGTCCATTCCTTGGGCAGCAGGTCGCCGATCTTGTCCCGCGCCTGCCCGTCGGCCCGCGTGCAAACGTAACCCCGCGGCTTGTTCAGCGCGATATAAAGTTTGCGCTTGGGTCCCAGCGCCCTTCCGTCCACCGCCACGTGGTCGCGCGCCGGGTCCACCTTGACTCCCAATTGCGACGCCACGGCGCCGTTGACAGTGACGCGGCCGGCGGTGATGAACTGCTCGCTGGCGCGCCGGGAAGCAATGCCCGCCTGGGCCAGGAACTTTTGCAATCGGACCACGGCTGCCCGCTCAGGCGTCGGCTTTGGTTTTGCGCAGGCCGGTGACGCGATCGCCGGTTTTCCACTGGCCCCGCCGTTTCAAAATCTCGATCCGTTCAAACCGTTTCATGACATTGCGTTTGGCCCCCAAGGTGCTGGCCGGCCGCAGGCTTCGATGCTGTGACATATTTGGAGCTTCTGTTAAATCCGATGCGCATTCTACGGCCAAAGGGCCGCCCGCGCAATGTTTGTTGATCTTCTATCCATCCAAACCAATGATTGTCAGGGCAGCAAAACAAAGCAATCCTTTCTTTTTCTGTGAACCGGCGCGATCATCGGCTCCGGTTGGCTAATCCCCAGTGGCGCCCACGGGTTTGATGGGCATATCCGCTTTGCCCTGAGTGTCCAGCCAAGCCCCAACACTGGCGGAATTGGTCAACCTTCCGCCAAGAATGGCCAGGATCAAATCGTGCGTCAGCACCGTGTTGAACGGCCGGGTGTAGGCCCGGCTATCGCCCGCCCCCGGGGGCCTGACCAGGAAGGGCACCCGATAATCCCGCTTGCCGTCGTACTGTTTTGAAGTCCGCCAGGAATGATCGGCGCTCAGGATGATCCACGTTTTGTTGTTTTGACCCGAAGTTTCCAGCGCCTCCCGCAAGGCGCCCAACTCCTTGTCGGCCAGCACAAGGTTGTTGAAATAGCCGGTGACGGTGTTCAGGCCGAGGCGGGTGAACTGATTCTTTTCCGGCAAATAGACTCCCGGGCCATGCGGCGGCGGCAAGTGCAGCAGAATCAATCCGTAGGCCGGATTGGCCGCCAACGACGCCCCCTCCTTGAGGCTCTCCTGGCAGATGTTGATGAAAATCTGCCGGATCCGAAAAGGGCCGCCCAGAGATGCGATCTGTTGGAAGAGCGAGCCGGCGAAAGTTGTCGAGCGGGCCGGCTCAAAGAGCGGCATCGGATACCAGGAACAGTAACTGAGCGCGCTGCCCAGCACGTGCGAATAGGGATGATACCAGCCCACCAGCGCGCTATTGACGCCCATTTGGCGCGCCTCGGAAAAGACCGACGGCAGCGCCGTCCATTCCGCCCTCCCGTCCGTGTCGGCCATCGTCAGCGCCAGGTCGCAGTCGTCATAAGCCACTCCGCCAACACGCCGGCCTGCGATCAGCGCCGGCATCGAGTAAAGCGTCGAGTCCCCCGGCGCGTAGGCCGCTTCCGCTGATAACGACTCTCCTTGCAGACGGTCAAACTCAGGCAGCTTCACCGGCGGCGGCCGTTGTTCAAAGGCCAGCCGGTAATCCGTCTCGTCAAATATAATCCAGAGGACACGCGGCGTGCCTGCCCGCGCCGCCAGCAGGGGCGCGGGCGACTGGGAAACCGTGCATTGCTTGACGTGGACAACGTTCAAGCACAACAAAAGCGTTTTGGCCAGCGTGAACAGCGCCGCCGGCCACGTAATGGCCGCAATCACCGCCGCCGTGCGGGCAACGAGCCGATGCTTCCAGAGCACCAGCAACCCGAAAATCCCCAGGCACCCCGCCATAGGAAGTCTTTTCAAAAAGGCAACCATGGCGGCGTCCGTGATATCCAAGATGTCCCGTCGAAAAAAATCCACCGGAAGAATGAAGAGCACCAGGAATGCCAACTCCAGCCCCAGCGCGATCCATGACGATCTTGGGCAACGCCGCCATAAGCGGATGCCCGTCCACAAAATGAATGTCAGACACCCGATATTGACCATCAATGCCAGAAGCTCGGCGCGCTCAACGGGCAGTTTGTTGAAGTAACGGTCGCCGTCGAACAGCAAATCGAACGAGGAGCGCAAAAAACAGAGGTTGGCCACAGCGACCGCAACCAGAGCGTCCTTGATCTTATGCCGCCGCCCTGGGGTCAGCAGCGGCAATCCGGCGTAGTCCGACGCCGATGCATCCGGGGGAACGGAATTCAATCGGCCCCCCTTCGTTTCAGGCAATACATTTTTCTCTGGGTTCCGGGCAGAACAAGCGATCTGACAATCTCGAAATGGGCCGCGCAGGCCTCGCTGAAGACCCGCTCCGTCAGGCCAGCGTGCAAGGCTTCCCGGCCGTGAGTCAGACGCCGGAACATCGCATCCTCCGGCCCGACGTATTCGATGAGCAGCAGTGACGTGGTCAATTGCGAGGCCATCGCCACAATCTGCTCCAGCGGTATCCTCTCCGTTACCAGCAGATGATGCGCCAGCGCCAGCATCAGCACCCCATCGAATCCGCGCGACGCCCGCTCAAGAAAAGAGGCGCACTCCCGGTTGCGCCAGCCCAGCGCCGGACTGGGGCGCGCCAGATCCACCACCAGCGGCAGAATATCCAGCCGCTCCGCTCGCGCCCGGCGCCAAATCTGCCCGACGCAGACCGGGTCCGCGTCAACCGCCACCACCGCCGCTCCGGCTTGCGCCGCCATCGCGCTGAAGTGGCCCGTGTTCGCTCCGGCATCCAGCACGCGCGAAGGCCTGAATTGTTCCAGAGCCTCCTTGGTAAATCTTTCCTTTGCCGCCAGGGCCGGCCCTTCGTAGCTTTGGCCCGCCATGTAATCCGACCACGCCGATTTCCCTCGCGCCGGCGGCTCAAGCCGCCGCAACGCGCGGCCAAGCCGGCTGAAAACCGATTCCACGACGTAGCGGGCCTTCTCCGCATTGGCCAATGGCCGCGCCTGATAGATTGTCTCTTGGCACCCGGCCTTGCGCCCAAGCCAGACGGGCAAGGATACAAGCGGCAGTATTCCGGGGCTGAATCGCTCCAGTGGCCCGCACATTCGATAAACCTCCTCCGGCTCCAAACCATCCCGGCGCGAACTAAACACATCCCCCAGCCGCAGGCCCCATCGCCGATTGGCCAGCAGCGGCAGCAAAAACGTGCGGATAAACTGCCCGTATGGTTTCCAGACCGGGTCGGCAGGATCGCGCCGCTCGAAGGAGAGCATGTCTATGAACACCGGCTGGCTGCCCCGAAACAATATGTTCCGCGGGGTGGCGTCTTTAAGCCCGTAACCCTCGGCCAGCGCCGAGCGCCCCAATTCCAGCGTCAGCCGCCCGGCCTCCCAGAGCATTTCCGGCGGCCATTCGTGCGCATAACTGGCGAAGGGGATGCGCTCGTGCTCGAATACCGCCCCATCGGGCCGTTCCAGCAATATGGCTTCCAATATGGAGGATTCGCGACGCGCCGCCACTTCCCCATCTCCCAGCCGCCGGGTGGAGACCAGCCGCTTGCTCTCCAGGCCTTCCCGCGCCAGGCGCGTCTTGAGAAAACCGTCAAACTCGCTGACCTTCCCCGCCCCGACAACACGCAGCACCGATTTTTCCATGACACAACAGCATCCCGCCGGGTCGCGAAACGAAACGGCCGGCTGGCCGTTAGCAGCGATCGCCTTCAACTTTGCCTCCGACTGCTGAAACTGCCGTCTTGGTTTTCGGCCGCCGGCCCAAGAGTCTGGCCAACAGGCCGCACAGCCACTTCCGCGTCGTCTTGAAATAAAACACCACCCCCACGCACGCGCCGACAATAGACTGCCAAATAAGCGCGCCTGTTCCCGGGTCCACATAGGCTAAAAGATGCATACGTTTATTTTGGTTTCCAACCTCCCCTGTAGTCATTTGACCAGGCCACAAGCGGCGATTGTCAGGGAAACCCTTATCTTCCGCAAGCAAAAACTGTCACAGATTTGTCACAAACGGCGCCTCCCATTTTCCGGCAGGGTCGTGCGCAGTGCCGACGAGCACGCCGCAGCGCGTCGGGCCAGCCTTGGAACCGCCGAAAAATGGCATGCATCCACAGGTTGCTGGAGCCAGTTTTTGACATTTTTTTGGTTCAATTAGGTTCAATTAAGTGCAATCAAGTGCAATTGGGTTCAATCGCGACGGGTTGTTGCGCGGCCTTGCGCGCCGCCATTTCTTCCCTGAGTCTTTGGCGCTGCGCGTTCAACGCATCCGCGCCCGGCCCCTCGAAAAGGTCCGTTTCGCGGTTGAGATGGGGGCCATCGGGGTCTATGCCCAGAACGCGCTGCACGGCCCTTTTCTTCTCCTCGGGCGTGCGAGGCTCGCCCGGCTCTTGCGGCGGACTGGCCGCTTTGCGCCCGGCGGCGTCCTCTCTCTTGGCCTTGCGCGCCAAGTATTCGTAGCGTTTCAAAGAGGCGAGGCTGAGCCTTAATTCGCGCCACAGTTTGGCCTCGGCCTCGGAGTCCGAGGAAAGGGGATGGCTTTTGAATTCAGTGAGGATATGGCAGGAGAGCAGGAGGGCCATCTTGTCAATGAAGCCGCTTTGAACCGTGGCGACCAGATCGGGGGACATTTCCAGGACTTCCTTCACGCGGGTTTCCGGGGCCATCTGTTCCAGGAGCCAATCGGCATAGCCGCCGGATCGCCATCTGGAAAGATTGCATTCGGCGATGGGTTTGCCCTTGAACTGGGCGGCGAGAATCTCCTGGACGGCGGGCAGGCTGTTGAGCCAAACGACGAGCTGTTTGCCTTCTTCGCCGTTGCGGAGCCGGGTGTTTAACTCCTGCCGGATGGCCAGGGGGAGCCGAGCGATTTTGCCTCTTCGAGTGGTCATACAAACCTCAACATATAAGTTTTCATGGTGGCGATTCTGGCACATTCCCAAAGAACCAAAAAACCTACGGTAGGTTTTTAGGTATGATTTTTTTGGAGGGGTTGGGGCGGCGCTAGTGGCTGAGAAGCAACGGCTTGCGATGGGAAAAATCCCAAAAAACAGGGAAAACGCAAAAAAAAGTGCAAAATAGTTTTGGTGGAACCCCTGTTTTTCTGCAAAATGACCCTGATTTTGGGCCAAAAATGGACCTGTTCAAAACGCGCAGTTTGTAAGTGGCTGTCGGTGTGCGGGTTAGAGCGCATCACGAAAGGCTAAATGCTGAGGTCCAAAGGTCAGCCAAAAGGATTTGAAATTCCCGGCCACAGATGGCCACAGATGGACACAGATTCAAAATCCATAAGACCGCAGACCACGCTGAATACGCAGAACTGGAACGGCGGGAGAATCTGTGCCAATTCTTTTTCGGCGTGTTCTGCGGTTCTCACCCCTCGGGGTTTCAGAGTTGCGAGGGGCCAAATCCCAGAAAAGACGGAGAAATGGCAAGGGAACCCCTGAATGCAAAGTGCATAGTGCGGAGTGCATAATTAAGAAAAGACGGAGAAATGGCAAGGGAACCCATGAATGCAAAGTGCATAGTGCGGAGTGCATAATTAAGAAAAGACGGAGAAATGGCAAGGGAACCCCTGAATGCAAAGTGCATAGTGCCGAGTGCATAATTAAGAAAAGACGGAGAAATGGCAAGGGAACCCCTGAATGCAAAGTGCATAGTGCGCAGTGCATAATTAAGAAAAGACGGAGAAATGGCAAGGGAATGATCGGAAAAGGAATGATTGACAATGGAATGAAGACAACCTGAATCCTCCCCAAGGATTTTTTTGAAAGGCGCTTATAGAGGAGGCCGCGGGATTGAACTCAATTCTCGCCAAAGCTCCGCTGCGGAGCGACGGCGGAAAAAGCCGCCTTTTTTCCATGCCTTGTTTTCCCCGGCGGTGATGGCGGTGGATTCCATGTTGCGAGGGCCGCATCGGCGCAAGGTGGAAGCCAGCGACTTTACGGACAGGCTGATTTTGGGGCGAAGTCCGAGTCTGACAAGTTTAAGGCTGCCAGTCGGCCGTAGCCTTTGGCGAAGGAGGATAGTGTGCCAAGGAAAGTTAAACTTGTCAGTCTCGGCGAAGGGGGAATGCGGCCCAAAGCGATGCTGTTGGTTACCGTCTGAGTTCATCCATCTCCCGAAGGCGCTAACTTCCCAGACTTGAGGCTCTCCTGAATTTGGTTGCGACGCACGAAAATCCATGCGGATTGCAGGAATCCAGCGACAAAACAGCCAATTTCCAGCACCCAATTCCAGAGGCGCCCTTTGCCGTCTAGACTGTCAAGGTACATGACGTAGAAGGCAAAAGCGGACCAATAAATGAATCGCAGCGTTGCCCTTGCCAGCCACGCGTGCTGACCCATGCGGCCAGATTTCCGGGCAGCCCGTTCCGCACAATATAAGAAAACACAAACGCAAGCACAAACGATGACTAACAGTTCCGAGTTCATCAGTTAACGGTCACTCAACAGATTGCTTATTATCATCCGCGTTGTGCCGCTCTGTTTGAAGGCAATTTGTCCCACCAGCGGCGAATTGGCAAGGTACGAATGCGCCGCGCTGTTGTTGCCGTCGGACACCGTCGCCAGGCGCGACGCATTGTCGTGGCCGTAAATGACCCGGCGCGCAACGGAGTGCGCGCCCTACCGCATGCGCTTGTTTCACTGGCGTTTGTTGTTTAATTTCAGCGCATGGAATTGCCTTGCCGAACGAAGCTGCCACACACGGTTCCGCAATGGGTGGCGGAGGGAAGCTGGTTCTTGATCACCATCAACTGCCTGCCGCGCGCAAGGAACCAACTTTGCGTGGAGGGCATTGGCGACGCCGTCTTGGCCGCAGCCGCCTACAATCACGAAAAACTGTTTTGGCATTGCCGACTGTGCCTGTTGATGCCGGATCATCTGCACGCCATCATCGGATTCCCGCGCGATCCGGGGATGGGAAAGGTCATCGCAAACTGGAAGAGATTTGTGGCGGTCAAAGTTGGGGTGAATTGGCAACGCGATTTTTTCGACCATCGCCTGCGCAGTCAAGACGAAGTGGGGGAAAAGACCGGCTACATTCTCCAGAATCCTGTACGCAAAAGGCTCTGCGAACGTGCGGAGGATTGGCGGTGGGTCTTGCGCCCCGATGATCGTCCGCCGCCGAAGCTGGACTGAGCGGCGTGCAAAGGAAGGGCGCGCAGCGGAGTGCGCGCCCTACCTTATGATGGCTTTCTGGGACGGCGCGCAGCGGAGTGCGCGCCCTACCTTGCGATGGCTTTCTGGGACGGCGCGCAGCGGAGTGCGCGCCCTACCTTGCGATGGCTTTCTGGAATGGCGCGCAGCGGAGTGCGCGGCCTACCTTACGATGGCTTTCCGGGAGGGCGCGTAGCGGAGTGCGCGCCCTACCTTACAATGGCTTTGTGAGGAGAAGGGCCACGGTCTGGCGAAGGATTTCGGAATGGGCGACGATGGCCAAGCCCAGAGGATGGTGAACGGTGCGCTCTTCAAAGGGCATCGAGGCCGTGTCGGTCTGGCGTTCCATGCCCAGGACTAAACCCATGATGAGAGCTTGCGGCTGGAGGGCGCCCTGTTCGCCCAACATCACGGGCGCGCCGCTATCGCCGCCGAAGGTGCTGAAGTCCACGAGGAAGGTGCGGTTGGAGGAGAGCGGGAGCAAAGGCAGACTGGCGATGGAGCCGTGACGAAGCACAGGGAAACCGGCGTCGTTGGCTTCCAAATGGGCCGGGAAGCAAAAGATCCACGCGCCGCTGCCGAGGGGGATTTTGCCGTTGGTGAAATCGTCCGCGCGGGCCAATTGGTCGAGGCGAAGAGGCTGGCAGCAGACTCCCAAGGGCAAGGTCCACTTGACGGCGGCAACATCTTCATCGGGATGCTTGACCCAGAGCGGTTTTTCGCCGGAGCGAATGGGCAAAGGCACTTCCTTGCGGAGGAAACTGCCATCGGGCCGTTTATCGCGCATGACGATGAGGCAGTCTGTGCCTGGGGCCTCTTGCAGCACGTGAGCGGCGGTGACGACGATGACGGCTCGGTTTGAAGACCCGGAGGAGGGCGGAGGTTCAATCAGGAAGCAGGTGCCGGAAGATTCCTTGCTGGCGATCTTGAAGGTGGCGTCCAGCAGAACCGAAAGGGGAGGGTTTGAACGCTCGGCTTCGCCGGCCGCGAGAGAGGCGGAAACGGATATTTGCAAAAGGCAGGCGGAAAGGGCCGCGAATGTCGAAAAGATGCATGATGCCCAGCGCGGCCGAGCCGCCACCAAAGGGCTGAGTCTGAATTGAAAATTTGTCATTGAGAATTTCTCAATTGTCATTGGGCAAGACGATTTGGAGAATCTTGTCGAAAAGGCGCCATTCCCGGGAATTGCCGTACGAAAAGCTCTCATTACTGGCGGGCAAGCTATGCAGGCGGGGGAAAGCTGTAAAGGCGCAAAGTGGAGCAGAACATTCTGGCCGAGGGCACACTTTCAGAGATAATGGCGGGCATGAGACCATTTGGCTGCGAAGACAATTGTGGGTGCCAGCCTGGAATGCCGCGGCGGGATTTTTTTCGCATTGGCGTCGCCGGAGCGCTTTCGCTGCTGGCGTTGCGGATGCCGGTCATGGCAGGGCCGTTTGAAAGGGCGGATTTCGAGAAGCTGGTTCCGGCCGACAAGAAACTGGACCCCGCGTGGGTGAAGTCGCTCTTTGCGCGCGGGACTCCGACGGTCTATCGCGGGGAAGCGGAACTGAGATACATCGGGATGCCGGTGGGGGGAATAACGTGCGGGCAGCTTTACCTGGGCGGCGATGGCAAGCTCTGGCATTGGGACATTTTCAATGAGACCAAGGGCACGGGTGATTCGCACTATGCGCATCCGCCCCTGCCCAGTTCGCCAATCGAGCAGGGATTCAGCCTGCGCATTGATTCGGGCGGGGCGCTCAAGACTTGCCGCCTGGACCGTGCTGGTTTTCCGAACGTGAGCTTCTGCGGCCAATATCCCATCGGGACCGTCCGGTACGAAGACGCGGCGTGCCCCCTGGCGGTGACGCTTGAGGCTTATTCGCCCTTCATTCCTCTGAACACCGAGGACTCCAGTTTGCCGGCGACGATTCTCCAATTCACGGTGCGCAACACCTCGGCGGCGCCGGTGGAGGCGACGCTCACTGGCCGGTTGGAAAATGGCGTTTGCATCAACAACCGCCGGCAAGAGGGCCTGTTGCGCAATCGAGTCATCCGCAAGTCCGGTCTGACGACTCTTCTCTGCTCCGCGGAAAGGTCCGCGCCCGTGCCCACGGGCCGGCCGGACATTGTGTTTGAAGACTGGAGCAAGGGAACTTACGACGGCTGGAAGGTCGAAGGCACGGCCTTCGGCAGGGGGCCGGTCAAAAAATCCGAGATGCCGTCCTATCAAGGCGACGTGGGAGGCGATACAGCGCGGGTGGTCAACTCGCACGCTTCGGCGCCGGGCGATTCCATTGCCGAAAAGGACAGGGCCGTCGGCAAGTTGACCAGCGGCGAGTTCACCATCGAGCGGCACTTCATCAGCTTCTGGATCGGCGGTGGCGAGGCACGAGCGCCATCGCACCTGGGGCTGAGGCTGATGGTGGATGGGAAGGCGGTGCAGACTGCGGCCGGAGAAAACGACAATCGGATGGCGTTGAAGCATTTCGACGTGCGGGCATTGGCGGGCCAAAGGGCGCGGCTGGAAATACTCGACGACGCCACGGGCGGCTGGGGAAACATCGGCGTGGGGAAGATTGTTTTCACAGACCGGCTTGCCGATGCGGGGCAACTGGAGGAGATGCCGGATTACGGGACGATGGCCCTGGCGTTGCTGGGCGAAGGAGCGGATGAGACCAGCGCCGACGAGACGGCGCCGTTTACGGAGAAATTGTCCGGAGCGCTGGGCCGGAGACTCCGGCTTGGACCGGGGGAATCGGCGCAGGTGACGTTTGTGCTCGCGTGGCATTTTGCGAATCTCTCGCTGGGCGGCCCGTTGCGGAAGGCGGGACGGCATTACGCGACCCGGTTTGCATCGGCGCACGAGGTGGCGCAGTATGTGGGGGAGCATTACGAGCGGCTGGCGGGCGAGACGCGGTTGTGGCGGGACACCTGGTATGATTCGACCCTGCCGTTCTGGTTTTTGGACCGGACGTTTCTTAACACTTCGATTCTCGCCACTTCGACGTGCCACCGATTTGCGGACGGACGATTTTACGGATGGGAAGGCGTGGGGTGCTGCGAGGGGACCTGCGGGCATGTTTATCAGTACGCGCAGGCGGTGGCGCGGCTCTTTCCCGATCTGGAACGGAACACGCGGGAGAGAATTGACTTTGGGAGCGCCCTTCAGCCCGACGGGGCGATTCATTTTCGGGGCGAGTTCAACAACTTTCCCGCCGTGGATGCGCAGGCGGGGACGGTATTGCGCGCGCTGCGCGAACACGAGATGTCGGCGGACGGGGCGTTTCTGAAACGCAACTGGCCCAAGATCAAGCTGGCCACGCAATGGCTCATAGCCAAGGACGCCAAGGGAGACGGCCTCATAGAGGGAAATCAGCACAACACGCTGGACACCGATTGGTTCGGCCCGGTGGCGTGGTTGAGCGGGCTGTATCTAGCGACCCTGGCGGCGGCGGCGGCAATGGCTGATGAAGCCGGCGACAGGGAGTTTGCGGAGCGGTGCCGTGGCATTCTTGAGACGGGCCAAAGGAATTTTGTCGGGCAACTTTTCGACGGCGAGTATTTCATCAACAAAGTTGACCCGAAGCATCTGGATGCGATCAATTCCGGAACCGGTTGCGAGATTGACCAAGTGTTCGGGCAAAGCTGGGCGTTTCAAGTCGGGCTGCCGCGCGTGCTGCCGCGGAAGGAGACGTTGTCCGCGCTGCGATCGCTTTGGCGTTACAATTTTACGCCTGACGCGGGGCCGTATCGGGCGGCCTACAAAATGGGGCGGTGGTATGCGATGGCAGGGGAGGCTGGTTTGCTGATGTGTACGTTTCCGCGGCGAGACTGGGATTATGCGCAGGCCAGGGGCAAAGGCGAGGACTGGGCGGCGGGCTATTTCAACGAGTGCATGAACGGATTCGAGTATCAGGTGGGAGGGCATAGCATCTGGGAAGGGCTGACGCTGGAGGGCCTGGCGATCACGCGGGCGGTGCATGATCGTTACGATGCCTCGCGCCGCAATCCGTGGAATGAAGTCGAGTGCGGCGATCATTATGCCCGTTCGATGGCCAGCTACGGAGTGTTCATCGCCGCGTGCGGTTTTGAGTATCATGGGCCGAAGGGTCATCTGGCGTTCGATCCGCGGGTAAATCCCGAGGATTTCCGGGCCGCCTTTACCAGCGCCGAGGGGTGGGGCACCTTCAGCCAGAAGACAAGCGGGAGGAAAAGGGCGGCGGCGCTTGAAATCAAGTGGGGCCGATTGCGGCTCAAAACCCTCGCCTTGGGGGCGGAAGCCGCTCCGGCCGTTGTTGACGTGAAGTTGGACGGCCAAGAGGTGGCTGCCAGCAGCCGCTTTAAAGAGGGACGGGTGCAGATTACCTTTGATTCGGATTTGCAACTGGGCAAAGGCCAACAACTCCACGTCACGTTGGGCTGAGATGTCTGGCGGGCGTGAGGACGATGCCCATTGGTGAGGCGGATGGGGGGAGGTTCATCGGTCAATCCACTTGGCGCAACAGGCGGCGCCGGAGGGGGGCAAGAAAGGGCAGGTATTTGCCAAAATGCGATGCAGGGGTTTTCTTAAGCTGCACCCGCCTCGAGCCGATAACCACTAAGGAGTCTTGTTCAACCAGCTCCGAAAAAATGGATCCAAGTTATGCCTGAAGCGACAGTTGAAACCACGATGGCGAGACGCAACCTGGCCGGCAAGTACCTGACATTCACGCTACACCAGGAATCCTACGGGATAGAGGTGCTCAAAATCCGCGAGATCATAAGGCTGACCAACATCACGGCCGTGCCGCAGATGCCGGCTTACGTGCGCGGGGTCATCAACCTTCGGGGCAAGATCATTCCGATCATGGACCTGCGGCTGCGCTTCGGCTTTCCCGGTGCCCAAAGCACGGAGCAGACCTGCATCATCGTCGTCCAGGTGAAATTTCCGGGCGGCAAGACCGCGCAGATGGGACTGGTTGTGGACGGCGTGGAGGAAGTCGCCAACATCACGGACGGCGACATCGAGGAAACGCCCAATTTTGGCGGGCAGATTGCCACCGATTACATCGTTGGGCTGGCGAAGATCAAAGGGGCGGTCAAGACGTTGTTAGACATAGACGGCGTGGCGGGCGTTGAGGCGGCGGCGCAGATCAAGAAGGCAAATTAAGGGCGTGGCCCTGGCGCAACGGGCGGGAACAAGAAAGGGCGGGTCTTCACCAAGGTTTGTTGCGTTAATTGTCTTAAGTCCGGCCCGTTTCCAGCCGATGGCCTTTATGAAGTCCTGTGCAACGAGCACCAGAAAGGTGATCCAAGTTATGTCTGAAGCGACAGTTGAAACCACGGCAGCCTGCCGCAACCTGGCGGGCAAGTACCTCACATTCACCCTGCACCAGGAATCCTACGGGATAGATGTGCTCAAGATCCGGGAGATCATCCGGCTGACTAATATCACGGCCGTGCCGCAGATGCCGGCTTATGTGCGCGGGGTCATCAACCTTCGGGGCAAGATCATTCCGATCATGGACCTGCGGCTGCGATTCGGTTTTCCCGACGCCCAAAGCACCGAGCAGACATGCATCATCGTCGTCCAGGTCAAATTGCCGGACGGCAAATCCACGCAGATGGGACTGGTGGTGGACGGGGTGGAGGAAGTGGCCAACATTGCGTGCTCGGATATCGAGGAGACTCCGGATTTCGGAGGCCAAATCGCCACCGATTACATCGTGGGCATGGCCAAGATAAAAGGAGCCGTAAAGACCTTATTGAATATTGACCATGTGTTGAGTTCGGAGACGATTGCAACGCTGGGCAAAACCCTCCATTCCTGATTATGAAAAACTGGACCATCAAAAAGCGAATCATCGCCGGCTTTGCCACCATTCTCGTTCTTGTGACAGTGCTGGCCGTCTCCTCGTATGCCCATCTGCATCAGATCAAGAAGGAAGCCGACTTTGTGAAAACGGGGGCGCTTCCCGGCTTGGAAGCGATGGCAAATATCAATGGGAAGGTCGGCGGAATTCAGATCAAGGTTCTCCGGACAGTTCTTGCCGCGACTCCGGAAGAGCGGAGAAAATTTGAAAAGGAAATCGGCGCGATGGGGGCGGATATTTTGAAGGTGATGGATAATTACGGGAAAGGGATTCACGTTGCCGAGGATCGCGAGAGGTTCAAACAGATGGAAGCCAGCCGCGATGCTTACATGGCCGCCGGTGTTCATCTTTTTGAATTGCTCGACGGCGGAAAAGCGGATCAAGCACTGTCTTTCGCCATTTCGACAGTGGGGCCGGATTACGAGGCATATCAAGGGATTGTGGACAAGATGCTGGATTGGAATATGGCCAACGGCAAGGAATCCAGTTCAAGCGCGGAGGAGGCCGCCACTCATGCCAATGTCATCGTGGGCATCCTGTCCATCGCGGTCATGGTGTTGGGTGTCATTTTGGCATCCATCATTGTTATCGGGCTTAATCGCGCCTTGAGGCGGGTAGCCAACGCCCTGAACAACGGATCCGCCCAGGTTGCCAGCGCCTCCGGTCAGCTTTCCGCCTCCAGCCAGACACTGGCCGAAGGGGCGAGCGAACAAGCCGCCTCGCTGGAGGAAACCAGTTCATCGTTGGAAGAAATGGCTTCGATGACCAAACACAATTCGGAAAACGCCCAGAAAGCGAACGATCTCGCCAAGCAAGCGCGTGAAGCCGCCGACAAGGGCGCCGGCGACATGCAAACCATGTCCGCCGCGATGGAAGCCATCAAAGTGTCCAGCGACGACATTGCCAAGATCATCAAGACCATTGATGAGATTGCCTTCCAGACCAACATCCTGGCCTTGAACGCGGCGGTGGAAGCCGCCCGCGCCGGTGAAGCCGGAATGGGTTTTGCCGTGGTGGCGGATGAAGTGCGCAACCTGGCCCAACGCAGCGCCCAGGCGGCCAAGGAAACCGCCGCCAAGATCGAGGGAGCCATCACCAAGACGGGACAAGGGGTTGAAATCAGCGGCAAAGTGGCCAGGACGCTGAACGACATTGTGACCAAAGTGCGCCAAGTGGACGAATTGGCGGCCGAGGTGGCCAGCGCATCGCGCGAACAGACCCAGGGTATCATCCAAATCAACGCCGCGGTGACGCAGATGGACAAGGTCACGCAATCCAGCGCGGCCAGCGCCGAAGAGAGCGCCGCGGCCGCCGAGGAGCTCAACGCCCAGGCTGAGACGATGAAACGGTCAGTGGCCGAGCTGCTTCAACTGGTGGGGGGCAAGAGCGAGACTGCTGCGAGCAAACCGGCGGCTCCCGTCTTGCAGGGGAAGGAAGTTCATGCAGCCGCGCCGGCGGCGAAACAGGCCGACCCGACTGGCGGCAACGGACACACCCGTGATGTGCCGGCAACGGTTGCCGCGGGCGATCGCCGGGCTGAAATTCCAATGGAAGGCGATTTCAAGGACTTTTAGCCGGCAACAATGCGCGTCCGGAAAGAATGAAACTTCTTACTTTGTTGGAGGAGTTGGGTACGGAGATTTCCAGGGTGGCTGCCGGTTCGACGGACGGCCAATTCCCGATTCTGGATTTGCTGGGCAATATTCGCGATGAGGCCCGCAAGGCGCCGGAATCGCCGGAAGTGGCCGCTTGCGCCCAGCAAGCATGGGAACGGCTGGTTGGCATCCTGGAGGCGGGACAACCCTTCACGGTCGAGCACATAGAGTGGCTGCGGAATCTGGATCAATCGCTGGCCGGGATGTTGAGCGGACCAGAAAAAGGCGCGGCCAAGGGCGGCGGGCAAAGCGTGGCGCCGACGCCGCCGGCCCAATTGCCGGAGGCCGGGCAGCAAGAAGGGGATGACGGAGAACTGATTCTGAACATTGCGCAGGACGCCGATTTGCTTCGGGAATTTCTGAACGAATCCAGGGAACACTTGGACAATATCGAGCAGGGGGTTCTTGTGCTGGAACGCCACCCCACGGATGCCGAGACGCTCAGCACGATTTTTCGCGCCTTCCACACCTTCAAGGGCAGCGCCGGTTTTCTCAACCTGGTTCCCATCAACCGGCTGGCGCACCGGCTGGAAAGCCTGTTGGACCTGGTCCGGCAGCACAAACTGACCGCCGATGAGAGGTTGATCGAGCTGATTCTGCGCGGACGTGATACGTTGAAGAAGTTTTTGGACGCGATAGAGGGCCAAATATCAGGCTCCAGCCCCGTGACGCCGATCCATATCGAAACGGCTGCTCTGAAAGGCGATCTGAAAAGAGCGATCGCGGGCGCCCCGGAAACTCGTGATCTTCCGCCGGCGCCTCAATCGGAGGATAAACGGCTGCCGTCCGCCTCCACAGCACCCGCTGCCGTTCAACCGGCGGTGGTTGGCGAAGAGACCGATGGCGGGCGATCTGCCGAAAGCGCCGCGCCGGAGCGGAGCCTGGAACATAACGCGGTGGTCCGAGTGGACACCGGGAAACTGGATGCGCTGCTGGATCTGATCGGAGAGATGGTCATCTCGCAATCCCTGGTGTCTCAGAAGCTCAATGACCTGGCTGAAAAGGATCCGCAGTTCGCCCGGAACATCGCCCAATTGTCGCGGATTACCAAGGAACTGCAGCGAGTGGGGATGTCGTTGCGAATGGTGCCCGTTCGCGGGGCGTTCCAGAAGATGGCCCGCGTGGTGCGCGATTTGGCAAGAAAGGAGAACAAGAGGGTCCAACTGGTGACGGAGGGAGAAGATACGGAATTGGACCGGGGCGTCGTCGAGGTCTTGAACGATCCGCTGTTGCACATGATTCGAAACTCCGTTGATCACGGGATCGAATCGGAGGAGGTTCGCGCCCAATCGGGCAAGCCGGCCGTGGGCACCATCCACCTGCGAGCCTGTCATCAGGGCGGAAATATTGTGATCGAAATTCAGGACGACGGAGCCGGCCTGGATCGGGACAGAATCCTGGCCAAAGCCATTGAGCGCGGCTTGACCACGCCGGGCGCGGAGCTGGCCGACACGGAAATCTTCGGCTTCATCTTTGCCCCCGGATTCTCCACGGCGGACAAAGTAACCGACATATCGGGGCGGGGCGTCGGGCTGGACGTGGTCAGGAGGAACATCGAGCGGCTGCGCGGCTGTGTGGATACCTGGTCGGCCGCGGGTCAAGGGTCGCGATTTAAAATCACCTTGCCCCTGACGCTGGCCATAATTGACGGGTTGGTGGTCCGGGTGGGGGAGGAACGATACATCATTCCGACTTTGTCGGTCCGCGAATCCTTCCGGGCGCGGGCGGAAGCGATCACTCGGGTCCAGAATCGGGCCGAGGTCGTCAACGTGCGGGGCCGTCTGATTCCGTTGCTGCGGCTTTATGAACATTTTGGCCTCAAGCCCTCTTCAACGGACGCAACTCGGGGGATTGTCATTGTCGCCCAGTCCGGCGCCAATTTGCGGTGCCTGCTGGTGGACAGCCTGGAAAACAAGCAGGAAGTGGTCATCAAGAACCTCAACGACATCATGGTCAACAAGAACCGATCGCTGGCGGGGGCGGCCATTCTGGGCGACGGACGGGTTGGTCTAATTCTGGATGTCAACGCGCTGGTCCAACCCGAGCCGCAGACCTTTGCCCGCGCCGCTTGAGAAACCCGAAGCGATTAACAGCACCAAAGCATGAGCCAAGGGATAGCCACCGAGAATTACGAGTTTATCCGCCAGTTGGTTTACCATCACAGCCGGATCAATCTGGGGCCGGACAAGATGGGATTGGTTCGCAGCCGGGTGCAGAAGCGGCTGCGGGCGCTTGGGCTGGCGGACTTCGACTCTTATTGCCGCCTGCTGGACTGTCCGTCAGGCAAGGAAGAGTTGACGGCGCTGGTGGACGTCATATCCACCAACGTGACGCAATTCTTCCGGGAAATGGAGCATTTCGAGTTTCTTCAAAACACGTTTTTGCCCGGATACTGCGCCGCGCGGAAGCCTTCTTCGCGGGAGCCGTTGCGGGTTTGGAGCGCAGCCTGCTCCTCCGGGCAGGAACCCTACTCTCTGGCCATTCTGCTGGCCGACTTTTTCCGCCGGGAGCCTGAGCGCCCCTGGCAGATCGTCGCCACGGATATCAGCACGCGGATGTTGGAAATCGGCCGGCAGGCAATCTATCCCGGCAATCAAATCCAGCTTCCGGCGAAGGACTGGTTGAGCGCCTACTTTCAAAAAGGGGCCGGCTCCTGGGAAGGGCACTATCGAATCAAGAGCTGCCTGCGCCAGCGCGTCCAGTTCCGCCATCTGAACCTTCTCCAATGGCCCTATCCGTGGAGGGAGAAGTTCGATGTGATCTTCTGCCGCAACGTGATGATTTACTTTGACCGGCAAACCCAGGAGCAACTGGTGTCCTGTCTGTCGGGCCAGTTGGAGGCTGCCGGCCATCTTTTTGTAGGCCATTCCGAGAGCCTGATCGGCATCGAGCACGGCCTCAAGCGCCTGCGCCCCAGCATTTATCAAAAGTCCAACGCCATGAGCCGACTTTTGCCAATAACCCGTTAACCAGCAAACAACCCGGCAATGCCACCTTTAAACGCATCGGTCATCCCGCCACCAAGGAGAATCCTTGTGGTCGGGGTGGCGGACATGGTGGCCAGCAACGATCCCGGGGCCGAGTTGGTCACTTATTCCCTCGGTTCGTGTTTGGGAATAGTCATCTACGAGCCGGAGAAGAAGGTGGGCGGCGTGCTCCACGTGATGCTGCCAGATTCGAAGATAGATCCGGCCAAGGCATTGCACGCTCCCTTCATGTTCGTGGACACGGGCGTACCGCACCTTTTCCACACCATTTACAACCTGGGAGCCAACCGTGGGAAGCTGATCATCAAGGCGGCCGGGGGAGCCCAGTTCTTGGACCCCGACGGTATCTTCAACATAGGCCAACGCAATCAGAACTCCCTCATTCAACTGCTGGAGCGCAATGGTTTGCGCCTGCAGGCCCAGGACTTGGGGGGCGTTTCCTCCCGCACTGTCCGCCTAGACATGCTGACGGGGAAGGTCAGCATCCACTGTCCCGGAAGCCAACCCTACTATTTATGACTGCCAAAGAGATAGCAAGCAAAGCAGTGATTCTTGCGGCGGTTTCGCCGGCCGCCCTCAAGCTGGTGGGCCTGCTTGAGCAATCGGAGTTCGCCAATGAGGAGATTGTTGCCGTGCTCAAGCATGATGCGGTGCTGACGGCCAAACTGCTCCGAGTCTGCAACTCGCCCAGCCTGGGTCTTGCCGAAACGGTCGGTTCCATTGATCAGGCGGTGCTTCTGCTCGGATACCAGCAAATCCTTCGCATGGTGCTGGCTCTGGCTTTGGGCGACGCGCTGGCCGCGCCGATGCCCGGCTACGCCGTGGAGGCGGAAGAGCTGTGGAACCATTCCTTTGTTGTGGCAGTGGCCGCGGAGATGATGATCCATGACAGCGCGGGTCCGGTTACCGATCCGGCAACTGCTTTTACGGCGGGCCTGCTTCACGATGTGGGCAAGATGGCCATGAACCAGGTGTTGACGGTCCCATGCCAGGCTGCGGTCCGTTGCCGGATAGCCGAGCACGGGGCCTCGCGCGTCGAGGCGGAAAGAGAGGTGCTGGGCACCGATCACGCCGAGGTCGGCGCCTGCCTCTTGACGCTGTGGCGTCTGCCGGAGGCGATTGTCGAAGGGGTGGCCAATCATCATGCCCCGGTGATCGAGCCGCGCGGGCGGCTTTCCCCGGTGGTGCATCTGGCAAACTGTCTGGCCCATCTGAGCGGCTCGGCGCCGGGCTGGGAATCTTACGCGCTCAAGACCGACAGGCGGGTGGCCGCGGCATTTGAGCTGACACCGGAAAAACTCGAGGGCCTGGTGCTCCGGCTCCGGGAATCGTGCGAACGGTCGCAATCTCTCATCGCAACAGAATGATCACTCCACGCAAAATCCGGGTGTTGATTGTAGATGATTCGGCAGTCGTCCGGCGCGCCATTGCCGATGCCCTCAGTGCGGATCCGGAAATTGAGGTTGTCGGAACGGCTTGCGATCCTTACCTGGCGCGAGACAAGATTCTCGAGTTGAACCCGGACGTGTTGACGCTGGACATTGAAATGCCCAGGATGGATGGGTTGACCTTTCTGCGCATTCTCCAACAGCACCACCCGATGCCGGTCATCATCATCAGTTCGGTCACCCAGGCGGGTTCGGCCGCGGCGCTGGAGGCTCTGGCATCTGGGGCGGTGGACGTGATTCCCAAACCTTCCTCATCCTGGAGCATCGGCAGCATGCGGGCCCACCTGCCGGGCCGGATCAAAGCCGCGTCGGTGGCACGGCTCAAGAACTGCGGGCCGGCCGCCATTCCAAGCGCCCCGCCGGCGCCCAGTTCATCTCATTTGAGTTTCCACCCCCGCCAGCTTCTGGTAATTGGCGCGTCCACCGGCGGCACAGAGGCCATCAAGAGTGTGCTCTGCCAGTTGCCGCCGGGATTGCCGGGCATTTGCATCGTCCAGCACATCCCGCCGCTTTTTTCCAAGGCCTTCGCCGAGAGGCTGGCCCAGTGCTGTGCCTTTGAGGTTCGGGAAGCCGTTTATGGGGATGAGGTTCGACGCGGGCTGGCGCTGGTTGCGCCCGGGGATCACCACATGCTGGTTTGTCTGGACGGAGGCCGGTACCGGGTGCGGCTGAACCAGAGTCCGCCCTTGCACCACGTCCGCCCGGCGGTGGATCTGCTTTTCGATTCAGCGGCCGCTTGCGCCGGCCGATATGCTGTCGGAGCGCTGCTCACGGGAATGGGGTCCGACGGCGCCGAAGGCATGCTGAAGCTTAAAAACGCGGGTGCCACTACCGTCGCCCAGGATGAGCAGTCGTGCGTCGTTTACGGCATGCCCAAGGCTGCAGTCCAGATGGGCGCGGTGGAGCAGGTGCTGCCGCTGGGAAGGATTCCCCATGCCATCCACCAGGCCTTGCTGGCGCGTGCCGCCGGCCCGGCCACCTCCAAATCCGATTCGGGCGCTGATTGTGCTTCACCTCAGAGGAGTGTGCAGGCAGAGTTCAGCGATGACCACAAAACACATCAACCATGCAAACGATAAACACCATTGACATCCAGGAAGTCGTGACGGCCCATCTGTTACAACTTCTCGATACCATGTTTTCCATCAAAGCGGTTCCCTTGGGCAAATCCGTTCCCGAGGCGGAACCGGAACGGGTAAGCGGATCGGTGGGCTTCGGAGGCGAGGCCGTTGCCGGGGTGGTCTATATTCATCTTTCCGCAAGGTTCGCCGCCCTGCTGGCGGCGGGCATGCTCGGAACGGATCCCCAGTCCTTGAGTGAGGCGGAAGTCAACGACGTCGTGGGCGAACTGGCCAACATACTCTCCGGAGGCCTCAAATCCTGGCTTTGCGACGCTTCCTTCTCATGCGCCGCCAGCACCCCAGTTGTGATTCGGGGAAGTTCCTTTGCCATCGAGTCGTCGCCAGGGGTGGAGCGGCTCTGCCTGGAATTCAGTTCCGGGGTGAACCGTTTTTGGGTCGAAGTTCACTTTAAGTTTCAATGATTCAGTGGTATAATAATTCAAATAGTACATTGCCATGCCAACAAAGATACTCACAGTGGACGACAGCCGGACCATCCGGCTGATAGTGACACGGGCGTTTCGCGAATATGATTGCGTCATCTGCGAGGGCAGCAATGGGGAGGAGGGGTTGGCTGTCGCGGCAAAGGAAAAGCCCGATCTGATCATCCTGGATGTGACCATGCCCGTGATGGACGGCGTGACCATGCTCACCAAGCTCAAAGAGGACCCCGAATTGAAAGCCACGCCGGTCATCATGCTCACGGCGGAATCGGGGCAGGACAACATCCTCCAGATCGCCCGCATTGGGGTGCGCGACTATCTGGTCAAGCCGTTCAAGGAAGATCGGCTGATCGAGAAAGTGAGCCGGATCGTTCCCCTGGTGAAGAAAGCGCCGGCGGTTTCGACGCCTTAAATGACAGGCAGACAGGATATGCCCGAACCGATGAACTACCAGGACTTGGCCCGCCGCTACGGTCTGGAACCCATGCCGGAAAGCGTGGCCAAGATCACGCAGATCCTCTCCAAGCAAGATGCCGACATTGACGAGATCGCCCGGATCATCTCCAAAGACCCTGCGCTGACCAAGCGTCTGTTGCGGGCCGCCAATCCCGGCGCCAAAACCGAGGCTGACTATGACATCGAGACGGTGGATGCCGCTCTGATGCGAAATGGATTGGGCTGCGTCCTGCTGCTGGCGATGGGCACCCCGCTGGCCCACGCCTTGGTCAAGACCTTTCAAGTCATGCTCAATCTCAAATTGGAAAGCATGGGCGCCCCCGCCGATTCGACGCCCCAAGGGCAGTTCGTGCTGGGCACAATCAGCTTCTCAGGGAAGGCGGCAGGCGCCGTTCACCTCCGTTTGAGCATCGAGTCCGCCAGGCAGGTGGCTGCGCGCATCCTGGGCCTGGAGCCGCAACAGATCACCGGCGCGGCCGATATCAATGATGCGGTCGGTGAACTGCTGAACATAATTACGGGCAACTTCAAGTCCAACCTGAGTGACGCCGGCCTGGATTGCAGCTTGGAGCCCCCGCAAGTCATGCAGACATCCGCCGGTCCCGCCTCCAAGACACCGGGGGGCAGTCTGGAACGCATGAGCTTCCGAGCGGGTCCCATTCAAGTTTTCGTTGACGTCCAAGTCAACCCTTGGAATGCGCAATGAGCCTGTAAATAATTATCGACGAAGCACAGTGTCTTCTGGCATTATTCCCAAAAGCACGATCCATGTTCGGCGCTATCAAGAAATGGTTTTGGAAATTGGCCGCTCCGCCGCCAGGCCCCGCACCGGCGGGGCAGGGGCCATCAGGCGCTGCCGCGCCCCCTCCAGAGTTGGCGCGCCCGGTCTCGCAGGCGCCGGCGCCAAGGTTCACCGGCGAAACGATCAGTTTGCCGCTCAATGAGATTTTATCGGGGCTGCCCGAGGGCCTGACGGAGTTGATCTTGAAGCGTCCGGGCGGGACTTTTTCATTTTCCGCCGACATCGCGTGGGAGCAACTGCGCACGGGGGCGGTCAGGATTCCCTTGGCGCAATTGCGGCAAGGCTCGCCTCGGGGCACTTTTGCCGACGAAGCCAGTCACGACGACTCATTGATTGATTTGCCTCTGCAGCTCATTGTGGCCGCCATTGGCCCCGGGGCGCTGGCCCGGCGTCCCGATCAAAAACGAGTGGAGGTGCCCGACGAAGTAAAGGGTGTTTTCGGACCCAAGCGTCGCGTCGCGCCTCGCCTCGGTTCGGCGGCTGGCGCGGCCGCAGCGCAGGTCGCGGCCAAGCCGGCGTCAAGCGCGGGCAAACCGGCGGTGCCCGCAGCCGCCCCGATTTCCGCGCCGCTTGAGCCCAAGCCCGCCGCACCCGCCGCGTTCCCCCCGGCCGCGCCGAAGCCGACGACTTCCATCGCGGCCCGTTCCGCGGCGGCAAAGCCGGCCTCGCCGCTGCCCTTTGCCACAGCGCGGCCTGCTCCGCCGCAGGCAGCGCCCGCCGCCGCGCCTGCTCCAGCCGGCGAAACGGTGGTGACGACCATTGAGGCCCTTTCCGGCGCGTGGCCCGCGGTGGTTCGCGAGGAGATTCAGCAGTTTCGCTTGGGCAGCGCGGCCGTTTTGATTCCACTTAGCCGGCTTGAGGCAGGAATGAAAGCTGGCCGCGTTGTTTTTTCCTGGGCGGAAATGTGCGGCTGGCTGAGTGTCCCGTTGCCCCCGCCGCCCAATGGCCAGTGCCCGGTGGAATTGCCGCTCAAAGTCCTGGCGCCCCTCTTTCTGGCCAAACGCCGCGCCGCCGCACCGCGACAAGTTGTCACTGTCGGGGAAGATGTTCCGAACCTTTTTGGCAGAACGGGCCGGCCTGTTGCGCCGCCGCCGCCGGCGCCAGCGGCCGCCCCGAGCGCGGTGGGCGAGATTACCCCGCAACCTAGAGAGTGGGCGCCCAAGGAGATCATCCAACGGATTCTGGCCCTGCCCGGCGTTGGGGGGGGCGTGCTGGCCTCGGCGGATGGATTGCTGGTGGCGGGCCGGATGCCCGCGCCGCTGAACGCGGAGACATTGGCGGCGTTCCTGCCGCAGATCTTCGCCCGGCTGGGCAGTTTTGCGCAGGAGGCCCAATTGGGCGCCTTGCGCGCGTTGACCCTGGCGGCCGGCCCGGCGCCGTGCGCGATCTTCAAGGCCGGCACTCTTTACCTGGCGGTTTTGGGCCGGCCCGGTCAGGCGCTGCCGGAGGCGGCGTTGCAACAGATCGCGGGCGAGTTGGCCAAACCTAACCACTGACATTCTATGCCGATCATCAATCAAGCAACCAAGGAATTGCAGGTCAAAATCGTCTATTACGGCCCGGCCAAGGGCGGCAAGACGACGAATCTCGAACAGGTCCACCGCAACGTTGAAGACGTGCAGGAGAAGGGCAAGCTGGTCTCTCTGGCGACCAGTTCGGACCGGACGCTCTTTTTCGATTTTCTGCCCATTGAAGCGATGGCCATCAAGGGCTTCAAAACCAAATTTCAACTTTACACCGTCCCCGGCCAGGTCATCTACAACACGACGCGCCAACTGGTCCTCCGGGGCGTGGACGGCATTGTGTTCGTGGCCGATTCGCAATTCGACAAAATGGCCGAGAACGCCGAGAGTTTTCAGAATCTGGAGGACAATCTCAGGTCGCTCAAGCTGAACTTTGCCGAGATACCCTACGTTCTGCAATACAACAAGCGCGACCTGCCCAACATCGCCCCGGTGGAGTATCTGGAGTTCCTGCTCAACAACCGGGAGGTCCAGGTTCCCTCCTTCCAGTCCGTCGCCTCCCGTTGCGAGGGCGTCTTCGAGCCGTTGAACATGATCACCCGGCTGCTCCTGAACAAGTTCATCAACGAGGGCGCCCGCAAGCCCGCCTGATTATGCCGGGCCTGCCGCCGCTCATCGAGGAAGACGTGCTCTCGCTGGATTTGGCCCTGGACGGGCTGCTGCGAAAAAGCGAGGCTGCCGCCGTCATGCTCATTGATAAGGGCGGCCCGGTCATCGCGCGGCGGGGCGAGACCGAGCAATTTGACATCACGACCATCGCGGCCCTGGCGGCGGGTTCTTTTTGCGCCACCCAGGCCATCGCCGAGCGGCTGGGCGAGGCCAATTTCACCTCCATTTACCAGCAAGGCGAGCGCCTGAGCCTGCTGTTTTGCAACGTGGACGAGAATGTCCTGCTGATCGTCATCTTCAACGCGGCGTTGAGCGCGGGCGCTGTCAAGTATTACGCCGCCGAAACCATCCGCCAAGTCGCCCAACAACTGGAGCGCGCCGGGCGCCGGGCGCCGGGGCAAACGCTGGATTTGGTGTCGGAGAACGTGCTGGACGTCTCCACCATTTTCAGCAAAAAGCGATGAGCGGCCGGCTGCCGGCGGCCTTTGACTTTTTGAAGGAAGTCTCTTGACCCAAAGCGGGCGGCATGGTTGAATTCGCGTGAAGTGAAGCGGTTTCTTCAAATCATCGCCAGTGTTGCTTTGTGCCTGACGTTTCTCGAAGGGCAAGCCGACACCGTCATGGATATTTTGAAACCCGGCTGCACGGTGCGGAACGCTGTTTTTCCTTTTTACAGCCAACCGGAGCGGAAGCTCTCGACGGTCGTACACGTGGAGAAGGCCTACCTTGATTACGAGCGCAAGGGGTTCTTTCATATTGGCGTCCTGCCCGTGGGCGCGCTGGAAGGGGTGACCATTGAAGTCCGCGACACCCGCTCCGCCGGCGAGGCTTTCCAGCAAATGCAGCGCTGGCTGGGCGCGGGCAGCGGCCGCCGCGTGGAACTGCGCCAGGTCAAATTCCTTTTCTCCACCAACAGCCTGGAAGCGGGAAAGGTGCAATGCCGCGCCGGCGACCGGTGGGAATTGCTCGACGGTGTGCGCCTGGTCTGCGGCGGCAACGAAGCGCGCGCCCGGCGGGCCACGCTCCAGATTTCCGGCCAGGACGCCGGACAGGTTGTCCTGGAGGAGACGCCTGAACTGACCTACAGCTTTCCGGGCCTGCGGCCCGGGCCCGACCATTGACTCCGACCCCAATTGATTATGAAAACAGTATCAACCGTTTTAACATTCGTTGTTCTTCTGCTGGCGCCCGTTGTCCGGGCGGACTCCTTCAGCGATGGCACCAATAACCTTGCCCAGACCAATCTGGCGGCGGCTTACGCCGATTTTGCGAGCGCGGTGGCGGCCAATTCGACCGACGCCGAGGCCAACGTGTACTACGCCATGACGCGGGTGCTGATGCTGCCCTCGCTGCCGGCGGGGAGCAATTTTCTCACGCGGCTGGGCCTGCCCGCCACGGGGCGCAACATTTATGACTGGACGGCCCGCTTGCCCCACAATTCCGAGGGCAAGTTGATCATTCCCAGCGGCCTGAACGCGGAGGAGTTCACGGGGCAATTGCGGACCAACGTGCTGGCGGCCCTCATTGCGGCGCAGACCAATTTGGCGCAAATCACCGCCGCCAATTTCACGCTCTACCTGCCGAAGGACGTGACGCACCTGCCGGACGTGACCATTGATTATGGCGACGTGCTGATGTTGCGGGCGATGTTGGAGAGCGCCCAACTTTACATCTACGGCACTTATTCATTGAACTTTGACGCTCAGGTCACGTCCGTTTCCAACATCATCGCAACCGACAAATCCTTCGAGGGGCTGCTGACGAATTTCCCCAATGCGTTCACCTTTGCCAACACCGCCGACAAGGGCCTTGCCGAGGCCGCCTTCACCGCTGCGGCCAATGACTATTTCGCGGCGTCGGAGTTCATTCGCAACCGTCCGCCCGGCGAGACGTATCTCTTCAACCTGAGTACGAACGAACAGGGGAAAGAATTGAAGTTCCGCCAAATTCTGACTAATCTGCTGGCCTCCGTCAGCGGCCCGCCGCAGCCCCTGCCGAAGGCAACGAACATCCTCATTTCGATGGGGGCTCTTTTCAGCGAGACGAACAGCCCGCGCCAGTATTTGCCGACTTTTCAAGGCGACACCTTTATCTGGGACTCCTTCACCAACGTGACGCTGGGGGGCGTTGTGTATGGATTGACGGAGACCAACCTGGACAAGGCGCTGTTGAAGCTCATCAACGCCTATTTGGAAACGCCCGGAGTGACCCTGACGGTCTATGCGCCGTTCACCAACGACACCGACAGCCCCAATGGCGTGATCCGGGCACGGGATGGCAATCTCTATGGCACGACCCAGTACGGCGGCTATAACTTTAGTGGAACGGTCTTCAAGCTCACTTCTTCCGGCCAGTTGACGACCCTTCACGAATTTGGTGCGGACACAAACGATCCGGACGGCGCCGGTCCCAATGATCTGATCCAAGTCATCAACAGCGACGACACCTACCTGTATGGCACGACCCAATATGGCGGCACAAATGGCGCGGGCACGATCTTCCGCATCGGCACCAGCGGGGATGGTACTTTCGAAACACTGTACACCTTTGGAAACGCGCAGGACGCTTATGCCACCGGTTCGATGGCCGCGTTGGTGCAAGGCACTGACGGATATCTTTATGGCACCACCTCCAGCGGCGGTCCTGGCAATGGGACGGTTTTTGGCTTCTCACTGAGTTCGGGTTCTGTCACCAATCTTCACAATTTCGGCGGCGACGACGGCTCCTCTCCCGACAGCCCGCTGATCCAAGGCAGTGACGGCTACCTTTATGGCACGACCCAGTACGGCGGCACTAATGCGATTGGAGCAGTTGGAGCTATTGGAGCGGGCACGATCTTCCGAATCAGCACCAATGGCAATTTCACCTCTCTGTACTCCTTTGGAGCTGTAACGAATGACGTTGGCCAAGCGGTGGACGGTTCCAGTCCCAACGGCTTGGTGCAGGGCGCAGACGGGAGCTTTTACGGCACCACGCAGTCCGGCGGGTCTAATAACACGCAGTACGGCTATCCTCCCGGAGCCGGCACGCTCTTTAGCCTCTCTACATCCAATCAGATGTTCACGGTGACGACCCTGTACTCCTTTGACCAGGAGAACCAGGATGGCTATAACCCGATCGGTTCGCTGGTCCCGGCGGCAAACGGCACGTTCTATGGTGTGACCCAGAACGGGGGCGCCAATGGTGATGGTTCCATTTTCGCTTTCAATGCCGGTGGCGCGGCCAGTTCAGTGGTTTGGTTCACCAAATCCACCGGCGAGAATCCCCAGCCAAGCCAGGGATTGACTCTCGGGGCCGACGGCAGTTTGTATGGCGCGACAGCGTACGGAGGAACCAATCATGGCGATGGGACGGTCTATAAGCTCTCCATCAACACGAGCCAGGCGCCGATAATTACGACCGAGCCTGCCAGCCAATCCGTTGAAGTCGGCGGCAACGTGACACTCCAAGTCGCCGCCAGCGGCTCCGGCACGCTGGGTTATCAATGGCGCTTTGACGGCGCCAGACTGGCCAACGGCACCCATGTTTCAGGCGCCACGACCGACGCGCTGACCTTGGAGAACGTGACGACGGCCAGCGCCGGCAGTTACGAGGTGATCGTCACCAATTCCTCCGGTTCGGCCACCAGCACCGTCGCCACCGTGACCGTCTTGGTGCCGCCGTCCATCACCACCCAACCGGCCAGTCAAACTGAACCGCTGGGCGGCGATGCGACCTTCACCGTCAAGGCGGCGGGCGGTGGCTTGACATATCAGTGGTTTTTTGATGGCGCTCCGGCGTCGAATATCGGGAACATTTCCGGTTCGACGACCAACCAACTGATCATCAATTTGGTCACGGCCAATAATGTGGGCAGCTACTATGTCGTCGTTTCCAACTCCGCCGCCGCCACCACCAGCAAGGTGGTCCGATTGACGTTGGGTGTCGAGAAGACCAAGCCGTCTGTGACCATTGTTTCCCCCAAGGCCGGCAGCCGCACCAATGCTCCGGTTTTGAGCGGCACGGCATCGGACAGCGTCCGCGTGCTGAATGTCATGTATTGGCTGACCAATAAGAACAACGGCGTGATCACGACCAACCAGGGCCAGGCGACGCTGACGGTCGGGAAAGGCGCGGTCTCCAATTGGACCATCCCGACGGCGCTTTTGCTGCCCGGCACCAACATCCTGGCGGTGCAAAGTTCCAATTACGCCGGCCTGGGATCGCCCGTGGAAAGCGTGGCCTTCTTCTACCAGGCGACGACTCCTTTCCGCTTGGAGGTCAGCCCGACGAATATGGGCACGGTCACGGGTACTGCGTCCGTCAAGGGCGGCGCCCTGCCGTCCAATGGGGCGTCATTGTACGTCGGCGAAGCCTACACCCTCACCGCGAAGCCGGCCAACAACTGGTTGCTGACCAATTGGCTGACCAACGGCACCATCGCGGGCACGAACGCGACGCTTGGCTTCATCATGGAATCCAACCTGGTCGTGACGGCTAATTTTGCCAGCAACCTCTTTGTCGCAATGGCCGGCAGGTATGACGGGATTTTCTATCCGTCCTTCCCGCAGCCGGCGACCGAGACAAATTCCGGCCTGATCTATGACCTTGCGCTGGCAACCAACGGCTTCTATAGCGGCAAGCTGTATCTGGCGTCGGGAACGCCTTACTCGTTCAGCGGAGCGTTCAACAATTCAGGCTACGCGACCAAGACAATTGACCGGACCGCGGCTGAGGGCGGCAACGTGACTTTGGAGTTGAACATCCAGTGGCAGAGCATCCCACCGCGGCAGATAACAGGGTTGGTGCAAGGCACCAATTGGATTTCCACCAATTTGAACTTGTGCGCCGCGACGACCAACATCCACAATCTTTCCAACTACACCGCGCTGCTGCCGCAGGACACCAATGTGGCGGATGCGCCTCCCAATTATGGTTACGCGCTCATTACCAACACCGGGAGCTTGATCAAGTTCGGCGGCGCGCTCTCCGACGGGACTTCGTTCAGCGACTCCACCTTGTTTGAACCGATCAACGAGGAGGATCAATTCCCCGTCTATGCCAGCCTCTATAACCACACGGGCCTGCTCCTGGGGCAACTGAGCCTGGACGCCGCCACCAACGCCGTCGTGCCCGCCGGCAGCTTGATTTGGTTCAAGCCGGCGCAGAAGACGGGCCTCTACACCAATGGATTCAACACGACGCTTGATGTGGAAGGCTCGCCTTGGACCAATTCGGCGGTCGTCCTGAGCAACCTTTTCCCGACCAACGCGCAACTGACTCTTTCCCGCGAGGGCCTGGGCTCCAATCTTGTCTGGACGGTGCAATTGACCTCCTCGAACACGCTGCGAGTGATCAGCGGGCCGACCAATTTCTTGAGCGGCTCGATCAACCGCGCCAACGGGCTGTTGACCGTGACCTTCCGTCTCACCGGTGTCAGGACCAATGTTACCGCGTACGGAACGGTCTTGCAGAACGCCAACCTTGGCGGCGGCTTTTTCCCGGGCGCGACCAACGCCGGCACCATCATTTTGGCGCCCTAAAGCCCGCGATCTGAGCTCGACAAAGCTGGGGTGCGCCCGGCGGCCCTGCGGAATGTTTTGCATATTGCGCCCGGCTGCCGTAATAGTCTCTGCCCGCCTGGGGCGGGACTGTTATGAAACCCAAAGTCGAAATATACGATACCACTCTGCGCGATGGCAGCCAGGGTGAAGGCATCAACTTTTCCGTCCTCGATAAGTTGCGCATTGCGGAGAAACTCGATTCCTTCGGCGTCCATTACATCGAGGGCGGCTGGCCCGGCTCCAATCCGAAAGACATCGAGTTCTTCGAGGAGGCCAAACATAAGAAGTTCAAGCGCGCCAAACTCGCCGCTTTCGGCTCGACTCGCCGCAAGGACGTGGCGGTGAGCCAGGATGACCAGGTGCGGCTGCTCCTGACGGCCGGGACGCCGGTTGTCACCATTGTCGGCAAATCCTGGCTCCTGCATGTCAAAGAGGTCTTGCGCACCACGCCGGAGGAAAACCTGGCCATGATCGCCGATACCGTCCGGTTCCTCAAGGAGCACGGGAAATTCGTCGTTTATGACGCCGAACACGCTTTTGACGGATTCAAGGACAACGGGGACTACGCGCTGGCGACCTGGCTGGCGGCGGAGAAGGCCGGCGCGGACGTCGTCACGCTCTGCGACACCAATGGCGGCTCGTTGCCGGGAGAAATTGGCAGAATCGTCGCCACCGCGCGCGGCCGGATGCGGGTGCGCCTGGGCATTCACACGCATGATGACGCGGGGCTGGGCGTGGCCAACGCGCTGGCAGCGTTGGAAACGGGCGCCTCGCACGTCCAGGGCACGATCAATGGTTACGGCGAGCGGACCGGGAATTGCAATCTGACCAGCCTGATTCCCAACGTCGTTTTCAAAGTGGGTAAAAGCTCCCTGGCGCCCTCGGCCTTGCGGCGGCTCAAGGAGCTATCGCAGTTCGTGGATGAAATCGCCAACTTTTGGCACAACCCGCGACAGCCCTGGGTCGGCTCGGCGGCGTTTTCGCACAAGGGCGGCACGCACGTGGATGCGGTGCGGAAGATTGTGCGCAGCTACGAACACATTGATCCGGCGTGTGTCGGCAACACGCGCAACGTGCTGGTCAGCGATCTGGCCGGGCGCAGCAACATCCTGCTCAAAGCGCGCGAGCTGGGCATTCCCCTGGCCGAGGACGCGCCCGCGTTGCGGGAAATACTGGCGCGGGTCAAGGCGCTGGAACATCAGGGCTATGAATTCGAGGCGGCGGGCGGCTCGCTGGCGGTGCTCATTCACAAAATCCTTCACCATCAGGCTCCGCCGATGCAAGTGCAGGCCTACCACGTCTCGATGCGGTTCGAGGGCAGCGCATCGGTATGCGAGGCGACCATCAAAGTGCGGGTGGATGGCAAATGCTCCCATACGGTGGCCGAGGGCGACGGCCCGGTCAACGCGCTGGATTCCGCCTTGCGCGCCGCGCTGGCCAGGTTCTATCCGCAGGTCAAAGCCATCCGGCTGACCGATTACAAAGTGCGAATACTTGATTCGAGCGCCGGCACCGCCGCCAAAACCCGCGTCCTCATCCAATCCAACGACGGCCGCGAGGAATGGGGCACCGTCGGCGTGAGCGCCAACATCATCGAGGCCAGTTTGCAGGCGCTGGTGGATTCCATCGAATATCGGCTGATGAAAAAGGGCCGGTGAACCTTCGGGCCGCCCGCGCATTTTATGTCTGAAATTCCAAAGGCCTACGAACCGCAGGCGGTGGAGGAGAAATGGTACCAGTACTGGCTGGAGCAGAAGTGTTTCACCGCCGATCCGCGTTCGGCCAAGCCGGCGTATTCGATTGTCATTCCGCCGCCCAACGTGACGGGCGTCCTGACGCTGGGGCACGTGCTCAACAACACGATTCAAGACATCCTGGCGCGTCTGGCGCGGATGAAAGGCCAGGAAGTCCTCTGGCTCCCCGGCACTGATCACGCCGGCATCGCCACCCAGTCGGTCGTGGAGCGCGCTTTGCGCCATGAGCGCGTGATGAAGCACCGCGAAGACCTCGGCCGGGAAAAATTTCTGGAGAAAGTCTGGGCCTGGAAGGAAAAGCATGGCGGCATCATTATCCAGCAGCTCAAGAAACTGGGCGCCTCCTGCGATTGGACGCGCGAACGCTTCACGCTGGACCCGGAGTACAGCCGTTGCGTCCAGCGAGTCTTTGTCGAGCTTTACAAAAAAGGGTTGATTTATCGGGGCAAACGCATGGTCAATTGGGACCCCGTCGTCCCCACCGCGTTGTCCGACGAGGAAGTGGAAATGGTCGAGCAGCAGGGCCATCTGTGGCACATTAAATATCCCCTCATCGGCGAGGAGGGCTTTGTCGTCGTGGCGACAACGCGCCCGGAGACGATGCTCGGCGACGAGGCGGTGGCAGTCAACCCGCACGATACCCGTTATGAGAATTTGCGCGGAAAAAAAGTGACGCTTCCCTTGCGCGACAAACCGATTCCCATCATTGCCGACGAGCTGGTGGATGCGAAGTTCGGCACCGGCTGCGTTAAAGTGACCCCGGCGCACGACGCGGCCGACTATGACATGGCTTTGCGCCATCAGTTGCCGCTGACGGTGGTCATCGCCCCCGACGGCACGATGACCGCCGCAGCCGGGGAAGGCTTCGCCGGCCTGGAGCGAATGGAAGCGCGCAAGGCGGTGGTGGCGAAATTGGAGGTCCTGGGGCTGCTGCTCAAGGTCGAAAACTACGTCCATCGCATTGGCTACAGCCAGCGCAGCCACGTGCCTATCGAACCTTATCTGAGCGAGCAATGGTTTTTGCGTTATCCCTCGGTGCCGGCGGCGGTGGCGGCCATTGAGAAGGGCCAAATCCAGTTTCATCCGGAACGCTGGAGCAAGAGCTACCTGCACTGGATGGGCAATATCCGGGATTGGTGCATTTCCCGCCAATTGTGGTGGGGACACCGCCTGCCCGTCTGGCACAAGGACGGCCAAACGCGCTGTCAAATGGACTCTCCCGGCGAGGGCTGGACGCAGGACCCCGACGTGCTGGACACCTGGTTCAGTTCCTGGCTCTGGCCCTTCGCCACGATGGGCTGGCCCGAAAAAACAGAGACGTTGCAAAAATTTTATCCCACGTCCGATCTGGTCACCGGGCCGGACATTATTTTTTTCTGGGTGGCCCGCATGATCATGGCCGGGTTGGAGTTCACGGGGGAAGAGCCGTTCCGCAACGTCTATTTCACCGGTATCATCCGCGACAAACAGGGCCGCAAGATGTCCAAGAGCCTGGGCAATTCCCCCGACCCGCTGGACCTCATCGCCAAATACGGGGCCGACGCCCTGCGCTTCGGCGTCATGCGCTCGGCGCCGCTGGGCCAGGACATCCTTTATGACGAACAGCAGGTCGAGTTGGGCCGCAATTTCTGCAACAAGCTCTGGAACGCCTGCCGCTTCCGCCAACTCCAGGCCGGCCCGGTCCAGGGCGAAATCCAGCCCGCGCTGCTCTCGACCGACGACCGCTGGATTCTCCTCAAACTGGACGCCGCCATCCGCGAGATGGATGCCGCGTTGGCCGAATACAAATTCAGCGACGCCACCGCCACGCTCTACCGCTTTTTCTGGAGCGAGTATTGCGACTGGTATGTCGAGGCGTGCAAGGCGGCCTTGCAAAGCGGCGGCGACGCCCGGAGGGCGAACACGCTGGCCGTGGTGGATTTTGTGCTGTCGCACACGCTGCGGTTGTTCCATCCGTTTCTGCCCTTTGTAACGGAGGAGTTGTGGCACGGCATGGGTTACGCCGGGGACATGCCCGAGGGGCAGGGCGGCCGGACCATTATGTTCGCGCCCTGGCCCAAGCCGCTGGACGAGGACTTCAAGAGCCATTACGGGCTGACCGGCGAGGACTTGGACCGGATGGAGGCGCGGCAAAAGCTGGTGATTGAAATCCGCAACATTCGCGCGCAGTACCATATCGCGCCGCACAAGAAACTCGTTCTAATACTCCATGCGCCGGCAGATATGGAACCGGGTGAAAAAGAGGTGATTCAACTGCTGGCCGGGGCCGAACGGATTGATCACCGGCCTTCCTACCAGCCGGCCAGGGGCGAGCCTGTCCTTTATCCCGCTTCGGGCGGCAAGCTGTACGTGCCCCTGGCGGGCCTGGTTGACGTGGAAGCCGAGAAAGCCCGGCTCGGAAAGGAAATGCAAAAAATCGAGGCGGATATTCAGAAAGTGGAAGCCAAACTGGCCAATCCCAATTTTGCTGGCAAAGCGCCGCCCGAAGTCTTGGAGGAGCACCAGCGGCGCCTGGCCGATTGGCAGGCCAAACGCTCCCAGGTGCAAGCCGCGCTGGACGGGCTGGCGTAAGATGATATGGTCAGACTCTCCTCGATTCTCCTGGCGTTGGCGGCGGCGGCAGTCTCGCGGGCGGCGGATTTCCCCGCGCCGGCGGAGGGCGATTACGGCATCCGCGATTTTCATTTTAACTCCGGCCAGACCCTTGCGGAGTTGAGAATGCATTATCGCACCCTCGGTTCGCCGCGACAGGACGAGAAGGGCGTCGTGCGCAACGCCGTTTTGATTCTCCACGGCACCACCGGAAGCGGCGCGCAGTTTTTCAGGCCTGAATTCGCCGGTGAACTTTTTCGCAAAGGCCAGCCGTTGGATGCATCGCGATATTTTCTCGTCATCCCCGACAGCATCGGCCACGGGCATTCCAGCAAGCCCAGCGACGGCCTGCGGGCAAAGTTTCCCAATTACGGCTACCGGGACATGATCGAAGCGCAACATCGGCTGCTGACTGAGGGACTGAACGTGAATCATCTGCGGCTGGTCATGGGCACTTCGATGGGCGGGATGCACACCTGGCTGTGGGGGGAAATTCATCCCGGCTTCATGGACGCGCTGGCGCCGCTGGCCAGTCTGCCGGCGCAAATCTGCGGCCGCAACCGCGTCTGGCGTCGCGTCATCATTGACTCGATTCGCGGCGCGCCCGATTGGCAGGATGGCAATTACCAGGCGCAGCCTTGGGGCCTTCGCCTTGCGGCGGAAATGCTTTTCTTCATGGGAGAGAATCCGGCCCTCCGGTTCAAGGAGGCCCCGACGCTCCGAGGGGCGGACAGCCTTCTTAACGCATACGTGGCGCGATTCTGCACCAACTACGACGCCAACGACGTGCTTTACGCGGTGGAGGCTTCGCGCGATTACGATCCCGGCCCCGGCCTGGAACAAATCCAGGCGCCGCTGCTGGCGATCAATTCCGCCGACGATCTCATCAATCCGCCGGATCAGGGAATTCTCGAACGGGAGATCAAGCGCGTGAAACACGGCCGGGCCATCGTTATACCTGAAAGCGGGCAAACAGTCGGCCACGGCAGCCACACCAAAGCCGTGCTGTGGGAAAAGGATCTTGCGAAGTTTTTGAAAAAGACCAGTCGGGAATGACAGAAAATCATCAGACCATTCCAGTCAACAAGACGAAAGGAAAAGCATAAACATGAACAACTCAATTTGGTCTCTCCCCATCGGCGCGCTGATTTTTTTGACGCTGGCTCCGCGGCCGGCTCCCGCCCAGGCATCGGAGGATGCGAAACTGAATTCCTTTTTCAAGGACTATCTCGACGAGCGTTTTCGCCGGCAACCGCTGGAGGCGACGCAGTTGGGAGATCATCGCTTTGACAATTTGCTCGATGACATTTCGGCGCCAGCCCGCGACGGCTGGGTGGCGTTCGCGCGCAAAACGCTCAAGGAGCTGCCCGGGAAGGTGGACTACAAGGGGCTGACCCGCGACGGGCAGATTGATTTCGAGATTTTTCAACACGAGTTGCGAACGCAGATCTGGCTGGCGGATAACACGCGCCCGTTCGAGGAAGACCCGCGCACTTACGGCGCCTATATCAACGACAGCATTTATCTGCTGCTCACCTCATCCACGCTGCCGAAGGAAACCAACATCTCCAACTGCATCGCCCGCATGGCCGAAATCCCGCGAATCCTCGCGGCGGCAAAGGCGACGTTGACGCATCCGCCAAAAGCGATCCTCGAAACGGCCATCCGCCAGAACCGCGGGGCGATTTCCTTTTACGAAAAGGACATTTTTGAGCTTGCCGGCGATACGAAGCAACTCGACGGCCTCAAATCCGCCGCCGCCGGCGTCGCTGCGCAGTTGAAGGATTATCAGGGATTTCTCGAAGGCGATTTGATGTCCCGCGCCACCGGCCAGTGGCGGCTGGGGGAAAAGAAGTTCAAACGCAAGCTCGAACTGGTGCTGGATTGCGGTTTGAGCGCCGGTCAGGTGCTCCAGGACGCCCAGGCCGAGTTCGAGCGCGTGCGCGCCGACATGTATGTCGTGGCGCGCCAGCTTTGGCCGGCTTATTTTCCAACCGCCGTCCAGCCGCCTGACGATCCCCAAGGCCGGCGCGAAACCATCACCAAAGTCGTTGACGCGCTCGACCAGGAGCACGGCCAGCCGGAAAATCTGGTCGCCGACGCGCGCGCGACGGTGGAAAAAATCAAGGCCTTCATCCGCCAGCGCAATTACCTTCGGCTGCCCGAACCGGATCAATGCCAGGTGATCGAGATGCCGGAGTTTCGGCGCGGCAACTCCCTGGCTTATCTTGACAACGCCCCGCCGCTGGATCCGAAGGCCTCCAGTTATTACGCGGTCAGTCCGCCGCCCGCGGACTGGACGGCGGCGGAGGTGAGAAGTTTTCTGGAGGAATACAACAGCCACATGCTGCAAATCCTGAGCATTCACGAAGGGTATCCCGGCCATTACGTTCAGCTCGAACGGGCCAACCGGAATCCTTCCTTGATCCGGCGCGTCTTCCAGTCCGGCCCCTTTGTCGAAGGCTGGGCCGTCTATGGCGAAGTGACGATGCTCAACGAAGGCTATGGCGCGGGCGACCTGCGCTTGAGGCTGATGCAGCAGAAGTTCTACCTTCGCGCCGTGGCCAACGCGATACTCGACCACAAAATGCACTGCGCGCAAATGTCCGACGAGGAGGCGATGAAGTTCCTCACCGAGGACGCCTTTCAATCCGAGGGCGAGGCGAAGCTCAAGCTCATCCGCGCCAAACAAAGCTCGACTCAATTGAGCACGTACTTTGTCGGGCGCATGGCGCATTACCGGCTGCATCAGCAAATCGAGCGCGAACTGGGCGGCAACTTCGATCTGGCCCGTTATCATGAGGCCGTGCTTTCGCACGGCTCCGTTCCCGTCAAGTACTTGCCTGAACTGGTCCGTGCGGATTTGAACCTGCCGAAGTGAGGACATGCGGCGGCGAGATTTTCTCAAGATGATGGCGCTGGGCGGCACGCCATTGTTGAATGGGGTTCCGGCCGCCGGGTCCGCACCCGCCGGCAGGCCGCAGCGTTCTCAATTTCGCTCCTCCGGCCTTGACGAGGCCACGATCGCCGGCCTGCAAGCGGCAATGAATTCCGGCGCGCAAACCTCCGCTTCGCTCGTGCGAAGGTATCTGAGGCGGATTGATCAAATTGACGCCCATGGCCCGGCGTTGCGCGCCGTGATTGAAGTCAATCCCGATGCGCCGGCCATAGCGCGCGCGCTGGACCGCGAGCGAAAAACAAACGGGCCGCGCGGGCCGCTGCATGGAATCCCGGTGCTCATCAAGGACAACATTGACACGCACGACCGGATGATGACCACGGCCGGTTCGCTGGCGCTGCTCGGCTCGATTGCGCCAGGCGATTCCTGCGTGGCGCAAAAACTTCGCGCGGCGGGCGCGGTCATTTTGGGAAAGACAAATTTGAGCGAGTGGGCCAATTTTCGCGGCGATCATTCCACCAGCGGCTGGAGCGCCCGCGGCGGGCTGACGAAGAATCCTTATGCGTTGGATCGCAATCCTTCCGGCTCCAGCTCGGGTTCCGCCGTGGCCGTCTCAGCCAATCTTTGCGCGGCCGCGGTGGGCACGGAAACCGATGGATCTCTCGTTTCACCCGCCGCCGTTTGCGGCATAGTCTCGATCAAACCGACCGTGGGGCTGGTCAGCCGCTGGGGCATCATTCCCATTTCCCGCACGCAAGACACCGCCGGGCCGATGACGCGGACCGTGACGGACGCGGCGATTTTGCTGGGCGCGTTGACCGACGTTGATCCGCGCGACGACGCCACGGAATCCAGCCGGGACAAGGCGCAGCCGGATTACACAAAATTTCTGGATGCAAACGGTTTGCGTGGCGCCCGCATCGGTGTGGCGCGAAGCTATTTTCGTTCCGCCGAAATTCCGGGCAAATTGCTGGAAGGCGCCTTGGACGAGCTGAGACGGCTGGGCGCCACGCTCATAGACGCGGCCGACGATCCGGCGCTCGGAAGATTTGAGGACGCCGAAGACACGGTGTTGAGTTATGAATTCAAGGCGGGCGTCAATGCGTATCTCGGCTCGCTTGGCCCGAACGCGCCCATGCGTACGCTGCAAGACTTGATTGAGTTTAATGAACGAAACCGCGGCAAAGAGCTGCGTTTTTTCGGGCAGGAGATTTTTTTGAGGGCGCAGGAAAGGGGACCGTTGACCGACAAGGTCTATCTCGACGCATCGGAACGGTGCCGCCGGCTCTCCCGCGCTGAAGGGATTGACGCGGTGATGGACAAGCATCAACTGGACGCCATCGTTGCGCCTTCGGGTGGGCCGGCGGGCGTGACGGATTTGGTCTATGGCGATCGCGACGTCGGGGGCAGTTCTTCTCCGGCGGCAGTGGCGGGTTATCCGAACATCACCGTGCCCGCCGGCGATATTTCAGGTTTGCCGGTGGGTCTTTCCTTTTTTGGCCGTGCGTACAGCGAACCGGTGTTGCTCAAGATCGCGTTTGCGTTCGAGCAGGCAACGCAACACCGCAAAGCGCCCAAGTTTCCGCCCGGCATTGACTCAAGTCTCGAATGAGAACCCATCAGCAATGAAGTCATGGCTCAAACGTTTGAGCCTGGTACTCGGCGGCGGCGTCATCCTCGTGGCGTTGGCCCTTATCGTATGGCGGACACCTCCACCCGAGCCGCTGCCGAACCCAAATGGGTACGACGATTTCCTTCGCGCTGGAACGATGGTCACAGGTAAGGTTGTTGATTATCCCGACCTTGACCACGAAGCGCTTCGCGCATTAGTGGAAACGAATGCGGAACCGCTGCGCGTGTTGCGACTTGGTCTGACCCGCCGTTGCGCCGTTCCGACCGACGCGGCGATTTCCAATTTCGCGACCGATTTGCCGAACTTGAAACGACTGGCCCAGTTGCTGTCGGCGGAGGGCCGGCTGCGGGAATTGGATAATCGGCCTGGGGATGCCGCGGACAGTTATATTGACACCATCCGTCTCGGAAGTAAGATCAGCCACGGCGGCTTTATGATTTACCGCCTGGTGGGCATTGCGTGCGAGGCGGTCGGCCGCAGTCGCCTTGTCAAACTCGTTCACAAACTCAGTGGCGAGCAAATCCGGCCACTGGTGCAGGAGTTGGAGCAAATCAGCAGCAACGAGGTTCCGTGGGAGGAGCTTCTGCGAAACGAGAACCGATTTGCCCGCGCGCAATTTTTTAAGTATCCGAACCCAATAGCAGTGGTGTCAGCCCTGTGGCAGGACAGATCGCTGAATAAAGCGGTAGAAGAGCAGCACGACTTGGCCATTGCTCAACTGCGGCTGCTGATTGTTGAGCTTGTTCTTCGATGCTACAGGTCCGAGCAAGGGCAACCGCCAGGAAGACTCGATCTGCTTGTTCCCAAATACCTTCATCAGGTGCCCTTCGACCCCTTCAGCGGTCATGCGGTGGTTTACCGTCCGCAAGGCACAAACTGGCTCCTCTACAGCGTTGGTCCCGACCGGGTGGACGACGGCGGCAAGCCCATGAGCCGGAGCAATCCGGGCAGCGGCCTTGCCGTCTATAAAGGCGATCTGTTTTACGATTCGCCGTGGTAAAAAGATTCGTCATTTGGCTTTTTCCATCTCCGCGATCCACCCGCCCACCGCTTGCTGAGATTCAAGCTGTCCAGTGTGCGTCGCCCAAACAGCCAGTGCCAATCTGCCTTCGGGCCTTTTCTGGCGGGCAGCCAGAATGAACGTGGCTTGGAACCCCTCACGCTTTCGGACCAAAGGTTGTTCGACGAGCGAAAGCACTGTAAAATCGTGCTGCAAACGGCGGCCGGCGTTTTCCCCGGCCTTGACATCAGAAAGCAAGCCGCAGGCCAGGAGAGCGGCGTGCGCTTCATAAGGCGATGCTCCAGGGGATGCCGGGACAAAAGTGACCTGCCAGTGCTCGCCGTCTTCGGATGTGGCCTTGAGCACTCCCGATTTATTTCCGGGCGCGGGAGGAGCGCCTTTCCAGCCGAGCCATTCTTTGCCGTTCAGAACAAAAGCGGGAGTGTAGAGGCCGCCGCTCCTCCAGGATTGAACGTAAGCCCTCTGACGGTCAGAGAATGTTTTTGACGCCCACTTGTCACGCCAACCCAGGTAATCCCAGTAGTCAACATGAAAGGCGAGCGGGACAAAGTCGCTCCAGAGACCGGGGGCTTCTTTCAACCGGCTCAACCATGCTTCGGCCGGCGGACAACTGCTGCATCCCTCGGAAGTGAAAAGTTCCACCAGCGCCGCTTGGCGGTCAAGACTCTCAAACTGAATGGGCGCGGCGTCCGTCGCGACGGCGGCCAGCATTGCCAGAAACAAGTGGCGTATTGGAATCATACATGCCTGGCAATCCATCAGACGCGCTGCGGGCGGGCTTCGGCGGCTTGGCGCATTTTGGCTTCGATCTCCATCACGTTGAGCCGCCGTTGGGCGGCGAAGGCTTGCGGGGAGTGCGGATAAAGCCGGAGCAATCGTTGCAAAACCTCGCGGGCGGCGGCTTGATTTTGCGGATTCTTCAAATGCCAGGACGCCAACAGACCCAGCCACTCGGCGGCTTTGGCCGGCGCCGTGCCGGGCGTCGCCAGCAACAATTCCAATTGCTCGACTCCCATTTCGACCTGTTCGAGGTCCTCGGCCCAGAGGCGCGCCAGTTCTTCGCGCGCGGGAATGTCGTCGGGATTGGCCTGCAATCGCGCCACGCATTGCTGGCTGCGCGCGGCGGCTTCCCGGCGCGACATTCTTGGGGGCGGAGCGACGCCGAAAACCGGCAAACGAATCTTCTTGACGCCTTCGCGCGCGGCGAGTTCCTTCTCGTCGGCGGGAAGCTGGCCGGCGCGAAGGCGGGCCATGCGGTCCAGGTGCGAGTTGGGGTAGTGGCGGGAAATCTCTTCCAAGGCGGCGCGCGCGGCGGACGGGTCCCGCCCCAGCTTCAGGTGCCAGTCGGCCAGGCGGTGACAGGCGACGGCAAATTGCGAGGGAGTCGTGCCGGGATGGCCGCAGGTTTCGCGGATGATCTTTTGAGCGCCGGGCAGGTCGTTGAAATGATTGGCGTAAAGATCCGCCAGCATCAGCCAGCCCTCAAAATCGTCCTCGCACGATTCCAGTTCGGCGATCACGGCCTTTTCGGCCTCTTCAAATCTGTCAAAGTGGATGGCTGCGACGGCGCGGGAATAAATGGGCGGGGTCTTTTCCGCGCCATGCAGCGTCAGGACGTGCTGAACGATTGGCAAGAGCCAAAGCGTGGCGCTCAGGCCGGCCAGGCGCCAGCCCAAGTTCCAAGTAATGAGCGCGGCGACCGGCCCCAGAATGGCGGACCAGAGGAAAACGCAACCTCGGAATTGGCCCGGGGCGTCGGTCTGCCGCCACAGAACCAACAGCAGCCAGCCCAATGTCACGGCCATCCAGTAAGTGCCGATGACAAAGAGTCCCAGCGTTGCGACATACAACATGGCTTGGAGCCATTGCCCGTTCAATTGGGCGGATTCCATCATCCGCATCAATGGGGGGAACCAATCGGCGGGGGCGGAGTTGAAGACGAGCCAAAGCAGAAAGGGGATGACCAGGCCCTTGATCGTCCAGCTTCCAAACCAGCGATGCAATTTGCCCCGCTGCTCCGGAGGCGTGTGCTGGCTGAAATCCCACATCACCAGGCAGAAGCCGGCCAGCCCCAGAATGACAACCAGGAGGCTCATGCGCGGCCTAATCAGTTTGCGCTTGAGCCTCCGTCAAGAAATTCTCAATCTGGTCCATGACCGTCGCGTTGTTGAACCGGGCCAGCACCTCCGATTGGGCCGCCTCCGCCATCTGGCAGCGCAGGGCGGGGGAGATGAGCAGTTCCTGGATGCGCGCGGCCAGTTGCTCGGCGTCGCCGGCCGGATAGGTCAGCGCGTTCTCGCCGTGCCGCAGCAATTCGCCCGCCCCGCCGGAAGTCGCGCCGATGACCGGCAGGCCGCAACCCATCGCCTCCAGCGGCGTGAAGGGGAACGGCTCCGCCCACTCGGGCGTGTGCAGCAACACGTCGTGCTGTTTATAGACGGCGGGCAAGTCGCTGTTGAGATTGGACACGTTGAGAAACTCCGCCGGCAATTGCTGCGAGACGACAAAGGACCTCAGCTTGGCCGTGTAACCGGATTCACCGCGTCCGTAAATGCTCAGCGTGATTTTCAGTCCGGCCCGCCGCGCGATTTGCAGCGCCTTGAGCGCGGTCATCACTCCGCTCTCCTCGTTCAATCGGGTCACCAACAGAAACTTCGTCAACGCCGCCCCGGGCGGCTTGAGGTCCCCGATGTAGGCCGAGGTGATGCCCGGATAGATCACCGTGCCGTGGCCGACGGCGAAGCCCACCTGCTCCGTCAAGCTCTTGAGGGCCTGGCTGCAAAAGTAGATGCGGTCAAAACGGAAGCCCGCAATGGAGCCGGGTTCCACCGCTCCGCGCTCCTTGGCGGCGCCGAAGAGGGCCGGAAGCCGGTCGTAGCCCTTCATCATGCGGGTGGGCGCGGTGGCATCCAGGCGCCCGCGTTCGCCGCTCATTTCCAGGACCGCGCGGCTGGACTGGCTCAACAAGGGCGGGGAAGGAGCGTTCCAGAATCGCAGCCAGGGGTCCTCGCGCACGTTGGCCGAGAGCCAGTGATCAAAGACGTCGAAGACCACCGGCAGCCTGGTGTTGTGCAGGGTGAACAGGAGCGACTTGGAGACTCCCAGCAGGCTGAAGACATGCACCAGCTCCGGCTCGAATTGCTCAATGGCCTCCCGCAAGGCCCTGTTGTTGCTCAATTCCAGCGACCTGAGTTCCAGGAAGGAAGTCACGGCCGGATCGCCATAAACGCCGTTGAGCCGCAGGCTGCGGTGAATCTGCCCGTCCCGCTGCTCGGAGCGCAGCCCGTGGCTGGAAGTCAAAATGAAAACCGAATGCCCCCGCAGTTGCAGCGATTCGGTCACGGTCTGACAATGGTCGTCGAACGTCCCGGCATGGTGCGGCGGATACAGATTGGTCAAGGCCAGTATCTTCATTGGCTGTTCATGCCAAAATATACAGCTTTTGGAAACGGCCGCGCAAGCACGGAGCAGCGGGGTGCGCATTTCATTTTTTTGGCGCATCTCTGCCCTGGGAAAGGTCTCAGCGATTCAGACGATTGAAAATTGGTCATTGAAAATCTGTCATCTGTCATTTATAGTTTGGCGGGTGAATGCGACCACCCTTCCCGCATCCTTGGAAAGTCCATGTCCACCGCCAAGGCCGTCAGAAAGCCGGGGCCAGAAGAGGATTGGGACAAGCCTCTTCCGATGACCAATGAAAGATTTTCAATGACCAATGCTCAATCCAGAAGTCCGAGATCTTAACGCATTACTTCGCCAACAGGACAATTCTCATAACAATGAAATGCAGTGCGCGATCGCAGCGGCGTTGGAAGCGCCGCAAAGGCCCTTAGGGCGAACAGACGCAATAGAAGCATTCCCGGTTGGTGGCTTCGTCGGTAAAGGTGTAAGTGCCGGCGGGGTTCTCAACCACGGCGCCGGAGGCGGTCCACTGCCCCAAGGGCAGCGAGAGGTCGGTCGTGCTCAAGACGGTGAAGGAGCCCCCGGGGGCGTTGGTGAAGCAGAAGGAGAAGCTGCCATCGCGGCACTGGGCAGGCCCGCATAGAAGAATGGGATCGGCATTGAGCAGGAGAGTGCTGAGCTTGGGGCCGAGAAGCGGTGTTTCACTGGTCGAGTAGATATAGTAATTTCTGGCAATGATGGCGCCAGTGATGCCGGGGTTGATGTTGACGGTGACCGTGAAGCTGCCGCTGGCGCCGGAGGCCAGGTTGGAGAGCGTGCATGAGACCGTGCCCGGCAACCCGACCGGCGGGGGGACGGGCGCCAGACCGGGGGCATTGACCGATTGGAAGGTCGTGTTCTGCGGCGTGTTGAAGCAAAGCACGACGTTGGACTCCGCGGAAGCGGACCCATTCCTGTAAACCAGCGTGTAGGTCAGGTTGCCGCCGGCGATGGCCATTGGCGCGGCGGCGCCGGTGATGAAGATGCCGGGGATTAGATTTGTGGCCCCACTAATGCCATCCATGTATATCTGGCCCATGTGGCCTCCGAGGGAGCAGCCGCTGGCGATGACTGTGAAAGTGAGCTGGTCGCCCAACGCGATATTGGTGCCGCCGGGCGCAACGTCTATCAGTTGCCAGTCCGTGTAGTCATATTCAGTGGCATCTGTCAACACGTCTTTCCACGGGATATTCGTGTCGTCAAGCGAGCCAAAATCCTCGTACAAAATATTGGTGTTCTGCGTATCGTCCGTCAACTGGATGAAATAGTAGGGCTGTTCATTGGGCGGGTGGTGGGGGTTCTCAAGCACGGGAGCTATCACAAAGGTCACGTGGAATTGGCCGTCAATGGGATTGATCATGCCGGGTCCGACAGTCGTGGTCTGCGATAACGCGTTGGCGTTGCAGTTTCTGCCATCCTGGTTGATCAGAACGCACTGGTATTCGTACCTGGGCCAGCGGAGCGATGCGCCCGGACCCACGTTGGGGTCTGGCTGGGAATCAGGCCCGACGGGGGAGTTTGTGATGAGTGTCAAGTCAAAACCGCCTTCGGTCAGGTTCAACTCCGCTTCTGTTTGCTCATTTGTCAAGGTGACGCCATCGGTCGGGTTTATGTACGTCGTAACGACCCACGGGAAGGGGGGCGGCAAGCCCGAAGCGCCGATCTCAAAGCCGCCGTTAGTGAATTGCGCGGATGTCTCCTTTGCCATGACCAGCCCCGCGGCCAGGGCCAGAAACAGGAATCGGCTCTTTGAAGCCGCACGCTTCACAGACATGTGCTTTCGCGCAAGATTCACAAATCCTTGATTGTCAATGGAGCGGGTGAAGGGAATCGAACCCTCGTCTCAGGCTTGGGAAGCCCGCATTCTACCATTGAACCACACCCGCTTTTCTGGCGCCATCATACCCTTTTTGGCCGCGTTGGCAAGCCCGTAAATCAACAGTTCTTCCGGCAAATGCCATGGCCCGCAGCCGTCGTTGGCCCGGCACTCGAGGGCCCCCGCAGGGATTCTCGCGCCTCGCCGCCTCGGCAGCGGCCAGAATCTTCCGCCGCGGAAGGCCCCGTGTTTTGAAAACACGCGCTGACATTTGAGATGCGTCCCGGCCTACGGCGTGACGACGCGGTAGAAGCGGCGGGAGAGGCCCGGGGTGGAGTTGGTGAAGCGCCAGATGACATTAGTATTGACATTAGTGAGAAGCGGCGTCCAGTTCAGCAGGTCCGAGGAGACTTGAACGACATTGGTGGCGCCCGCTGCCGCCAGCAGGCTGGCCTCAAATCCCGTTGGCCTGGCGTAGGCCGGACTGGCCAGGACCGGCGCTCTCACCAGGGCCGCGCGGTAGCAGCAAATCGGAAGGGCGGACCGGGCGGAGAAGCGGGAGGCCCGGTTGGTCAGCGCGACGAATTGCAGCGTCGTCCAATGGACCAGGTCGGTGGAACCTTCCACTCCATAAACGCTGCCGGCGTTTCCGGTCAAGGTCGCCTGGAAGGCGGCCGATGCCGATAGCGCCGGCCGGCTGAGAACGACTTGGCCCGAATTGGTCCAGACGGTGACCGTGCCGCCCAAATCGGCGCAGATCACATCGGGTTTCCCATCGCCATTGACATCGGCCACAGCCAGGCAGAAGGGACTGTTGGTGTCGCTGAGCAGGCTGTCAAAACGGACCAGCCCTTTGCCGCCGCCGTCTAATACAGTTAATGTGTTATCATAATAGTTGGCGCTGATGACATCAACAAAGCCGTCGCCGGTCACGTCCACGACGGCGACCGATTGCGGATAGCCTCCGACGTCCAAGGCCCCGAAGGGCGCGAAGCGGCCGTTGCCCTGGTTGGCCAACACGGTGAGATTGTCGGCTCCGGAATCGGCCACAATCAAATCGGGCCGGCTCTCCCCGGTGAAATCAACCGCCGCGATGGACGTCGGGCTTGAGCCCAAACCCACGCTGGGAGTCGAAGCCAGCGCAAACACCCCTTGGCCATTGTTGGTTAGGATTGTCACCGTGCCATCGAAATTGTTGGCGCTGATCAAGTCGGGGTAACCGTCATTGTTCACGTCCGCTGCCAGGACAAAGAAGGGCCATTCGCCCACCGTGTTGGTGGAACTGGGGATGAAGAGGGCGTTACCGGCGTTGGTCAGCACGGTCAATGTATTGGTGGCGGAGTTGGCGCAGACCAAATCCGGTTTGCCGTCGCCATTGAAGTCCGCCACGGCGAGCCAGTAGGGTAATTGTCCAACGGGAATGACTGCGGTCTGGACAAACCAGAGATGGCCGGCGTTGGTCAAAACGGTCAGGGTGTCGTCAAACTCGTTGACGCACGCCAAATCCAGTTTGCCATCCCCGTTGAAATCGGCCGCCACGACGCACGCCGGGTTGTTCCCGACAGTGACGTTCGTGGCGAAGACGAACGTGCCGTTGCCCGTGTTGGTCAGGATCGTGAGTGTGTTGGTGCCGTTGTCGGCGGTGATCAAATCCACATAACCATCGCCACTGACATCGGCGGCGATGACGCAAGTGGGTTCCAGTCCGACGGGAATGGGAGGTTGGTTGGCGACGAAAGTGCCGCTCTGGCCTCGGGCGGCGGCGCCGGCGGCCAAAAGCAAAAAGGCCGTCAGAATGTCTTTGAGGGTTGGAATGGTCAGGGGGGATTTCATAGTGTCAGCCTTCGGGCAGGGGTTTTCCTTTTGTTTCGGGCAGGAAGGGCAGCGCCAGGAGCGCCAGCAGATAGATCAAGCTGACCCAGCAGCAGGCGTCGCGAAAGGCCTCCATTTTCGCCGCCGCACTCTGCGCGCCCGCGGACAGATGCTCCTGCAAAATCGCCAGCGTGAACGGCCCGCTGGCGGCGACGAACCGGCCCACGTTGTAACAAAAGCCTGTTCCCGTGCTCCTGAGCCGGAGCGGAAAAAGTTCCGGCAGGTAAATGGCAAACCCGGCGAAGAGCGCCAGTTGGAAGAAGCCCATCACCGGGCACAAAACGAATATCTGCCAGGGCTGTGTCAAGAATTTGAACGCCACGACCGTGCTCCCAAAAGCGCACAGCGCCGAGAGCGCGAAGATTTTCTTTCGTCCGTAATCCCTGGCCAGCCGGGTGAAGGCGAGCATCCCCAAAAAGGAACCGCTGTTCTGGACGATCATGGCCAGGCCGACCCACATCAACGTTTTGCCTGGGATTTGGGCGGCGGGGACATTGCGGGCGGCGAGGGCGTTTCGGATAATATAGTTGACAAGTTCCGGGCTGAAGAAGCCGATGCCCCAAAGCCCGACGACCCCCGCCACGCACAGCAGCATCCCGAACAAAGCGGGCTTGCGCCAGCGCGCCTCGCCGAAAAGCGAAGCATAGGAGCCGAAGCGCGCGCCGGTGGCCCTGCCTTCGAACCGGGCCGTGACCCATTTCTCCGGCTCCTTGAGCTTGAATTGAAGGAAAACACAGATCAAAGGAGGAAGGGCGCCGAGAAAGAACAGAATCTTCCACGCCGGCGCGCTTTGCGGGTGCAGAAACTGCCGGTAGCCCAGGAGCACCGCGCCCATGCCGGCGATGATGTTGCCGACGGACGACAGAGCTTGGAGCAAACCCAGGGCGGGCGTTCGGGCCTGGTCGGGCAGCGCGTCCGCGCACAGCGCCACCGCCAGTCCGAAGACTCCGCCCACACCCAGACCCGCCACGAACCGGTACACCCCAAAGTCCACAAGACCCGTGGAAAGGCCAGATAAACCGGTGCAAAGCCCGTAGAGCAAGACCGTGATGGCCATCGTGCGGGCGCGTCCGATGCGGTCGCCCATCGCTCCGAAGATCAATCCGCCCGTCGCCCAGCCGACGACAAAGATGCTCGTCATGTACTGGCCCCAGTGCTGGACCCAATGCTGGAGTTTCTCCGGCGGCATGGTGGGCGGCGCCAGGGACGAGAGGGCCGGATTGCGGGCGATGACAAAGACCTGCTGCCCCAGGCAATCGAAGAGCCAAGCCAGCGAGGCCAGCAGGAAGACTTCCTTCTGGTAGCGATCGAGCAACTTCCACCATGAGCCTTGTTGAGGACATCTCACGGGCATCGAAATCAGCCTTGATGTTTAAAGGCCGACTGGTAATAAGCAATCTTCAATTTTCAAAACCCTGGTTGGCGACATTTTTGTCATTTTTTTGGCGCGATTAAGCGCAATTAAGTGCAATCAAGCGCCATTGGGTTCAATCGCGGCGGGTTGTTGGGCCGCCTTGCGCGCCGCCATCTCTTCGCGGAGCCTCCGGCGCTGCTCGTTCAACGCTTCCGCGCCCGGCCCCTCGAAAAGGTCCGTTTCACGGTTGAGACGGGGGCCGTCGGGGTCTATGCCCAGAACGCGCTGCACGGCCCTTTTCTTCTCCTCGGGCGTGCGAGGCTCGCCCGGCTCTTGCGGCGGACTGGCCGCTTTGCGCTCGGCGGCGTCCTCTCTCTTGGTCTTGCGCGCCAAGTATTCGTAGCGTTTCAAAGAGGCGAGGCTGAGCCTTAATTCGCGCCACAGTTTGGCCTCGGCCTCGGAATCCGAGGAAAGGGGATGGCTTTTGAATTCAGTGAGGATATGGCAGGAGAGCAGGAGGGCCATCTTGTCAATGAAGCCGCCTTGAAGCGAGGCGACCAGGTCGGGAGACATCTCCAGGACTTCTTTCACGCGGGTTTCCGGGGCCATTTGTTCCAGGAGCCAATCGGCGTAGCCGCCGGATCGCCACCGGGAAAGGTTGCATTCGGCGATGGGTTTGCCCTTGAACTGGGCGGCTAGAATCTCCTGCACGGCGGGCAGGCTGTTCAGCCAAACGACAAGCTGTTTGCCTTCTTCGCCGTTGCGAAGCCGGGTGTTTAACTCCTGCCTGATGGCCAGGGGGAGCCGTGCGATTTTGCCTCTTCGAGTGGTCATACAAACCTCCCTAGATAAGTTTTCATGGTGGCGATTGTGGCACATCCGCCAGAAAGCAAAAAACCTACGGTAGGTTTTTAGGTATGATTTTTTTTGGAGGGTTTGGGGCGGCGCTAGTGGCTCAGAAGCAAGGGATTACGAAGGGGAAAATCCCAAAAAACCGACAAAACACGAAAAAAAGTGCAAAATAATTTCCGTGGGACCCCTGTTTTTCTGCAAAACGGCCCTGATTTTGGGCCAAAAATGGGCCTGTTCAAAACGCGCAGTTTGTAAGTGGCTGTCGGTGTGCGGGTTAGAGCGCATCACGGAAGGCTAAATGCTGAAGGCTGAAGGCCATTCAAAAGGATTTGAGATTCCCGGCCACAGAAGGACACAGAAGGACACAGATTCAAAATCCATAAGACCGCAGACCACGCTGAATACGCAGAACTGGAACGGCGGGAGAATCTGTGCCAATTCTTTTTCTGCGTGTTCTGCGTGTTCTGCGGTTCTCACCCCTCCGGGTTGCAGACTTGCGGGGGGCCAAATCTCAGAAAAGACGGGCAAATGGGGCGGCTGGGCTGGACAATCTTGCGCCAGAGACACCCGAAGTTGCGCCACCGGCATCCACCAGCGCGGCAATGCCAAGAAACGATCCCTTTCCGACGCATTTGTCGCCAAATTGGTGCCGTTGGATAGGGGCGCCAATCCGCTCGGTCAAGGCATGTTACTTGATTCCGAGGACTGACCCCTACGGCACTGCTGAGCAGGCGCAAAATGAAAAGTCATTCCTTGGGCAATGATTTTTCCACGATCTGCTTTCGGAATGTGTTCGAGCGCAAATGGATAATAAAGGACAGCACAATCCCGACCGACCCCGCGAGGACCAGAATCAAGTTTTCCCCGGCCGGCCATCGCCAGCATAACGCGGGTGTTTGTGAAGAACTTCCGATCAGTATCAAGATAAGACATATCGCGTACGTTGACCAATACAGCGCCCAGTCTTCCATCACAAAAACCGTGCGGTTATCGCTCACGAATGTCTCATAATGATCGTTACGTTTGGCGTAGAAGGTGCCGATAACGAGGGTGCGCAACTTCAGATTGATGCATAAAAGATCCACGTACATGCAGACAAAGGGAATCAGCGCCAGAAGCAAGGGTCTCGGCGTGGCGCATTCCCCCAGACCAAATCCGGCGGCACCCAAACCGGCCACCAGGAGCAGTTTCCACTTCAGGTAGTCGGAACGACATTGTTCGGCACTGATAATCTCGTCGGGGAGCTTGGAGCTTCGCTCCCGGTCATTTTCAATTTCTGGTTTGTTGTTTCCCATATAATTACTTTTTATTTTCTTTTTTGTTTTTGGAGAGGGAGCAGGATTGCCCTGGTTATGTGCTCGCGACAGAAGCCGGGCCTTTCGGAATCGAGGTTTCAATGCCCGTGGTTTTCACCGGAGCGGTGACTTGAGGATATTTCTCCGGCTCGGCAATGACGTTGTCCAGATTCATGCCCCTGCGTTTGGCCCATTCCAGCAAATTGGGGGGGCGGTAATCGCCATAACGCTGCCAACGCCGGAACACAGACGGATCAATTCGTTCGTTGACCGTTTCCACCCTTCCGGCGGGAACAATCTGGCCGTTCTTCCTGTGCTCCGGTCTGTCCACGGGATCGGACATCACCCAACGGACATAACGTTGGCAGGTTTTTAAAAACGCGAGCCATTGCCAGACTGGGCGCAGGAATTCAGCGTAGGAATCGCGCGGTTTTTGGTCGAGATCGGCGTCGGTGACAACGACTTGTGAACGAAAGCCGAGGCGGCAAGCGATGGCCTTTTCCTGTATCCACGCCCGCGGCCGCAAAGGCAAGATGTCGTTTGGATAACCGCCGCCCACGTTGCAGTGCGCGCCGGCGAACCAACGCTGTTCCACCATCCGATCATCGGTTCTGGGCGGTTCCCCGGCAGAGGGCCTTTGCGGGGTGTAGTTGGTCCAGAGGACCGCCCAATAAGGTTTGCGCTCTTCATCCAACGCCAGGGCCTGATAGGAGTTTTGCACGATCTTGCTGAGGTGCGTGTTGAGGAAGTGAAATGAGAGGCTGCTGATGCCGGGGATGTTACCAAAGGGCAAACCAATGGAACCGACGGTGTCCCACACGCCCACCATTTTGATCAGGTCGCGGTGGTAGATGGTGTATTGCAGCAAGATCCGCTCTTCAGCATCAAAATTCGTTTCGCCTTTGCGTTGGAGAAAAAGCAGGTCATAGATCGGACGGGCGTCGTCGCCCCGGCGGTAGCGATTGAAGGCCTGTTGGACAGTCATGGGTGCGTCCGGATTGAGCAGGCCGCAGCGTGCGATAAACCCCGCCAGGCTGCGGGCGGTGAAAGCGCCGCGACTGAAGCCGAAGAGAAAAACTTCGTCGCCGGGCGTGTAGTTCTTTCTCAGCCAGTCGTAGCCTTGCTGGACGTTTGTGGGGAGACCCGCGCCGAACGCGCCGCCGGTAAGCCGGTCATACCAATGCGTGCCGACGCCGGGATCGTAAAACTTGACCTGCGGCACGCCATCGGGGCCGGTATCGGAGAGCAATTGATGAAGTTCCCAGACGTTCGTCTTGTTTTCAGGCGTATCCCACGTGCCATCGAAAAACAGGGCCAGTCTTTTGCCTGGAGGCGTGTTAGTATTCATAGGATTCCTTTCTTCAATCTTGGGCATCGTGAGTTTTCTTTTTAAACCATGCCCCCTGTCCTTTCCGGGAAACGAAAGCAAACACACGATTGTTCTTTTGGCAGCGAATGATGTGGCTTCATTATCAGATCGCCTCAAATTTGTCAAGACATAAAGAAGACCTGGGCGTAATGGGTCAGAAGGCGGGAAAGGAGGGTGGGGCGGGCACTCCGTTGCCCGCCGCGGCGCGCACGGAGTGCGCGCCCTACCGACCTACACTGACGGATTACACCTATTTTTATCTTCTTATCAAGCAGCCAGTTGAACGCAAGACGGTCGCGCCAACGGATGGAATAATCCAAGAGACGAACGGGTTTGCGCCTCCGTATCGGCTGTTAAGGCGTGCCTTACATTTTCACATTTGGGATTGACAGACTTTCGGCATAATTGAACGCGAAGGGCGGAGGGAGAGCGGCGCGCAACGGAGTGCGCGCCCTACCGGGGTTACTTAAAAACGCAAAGAGGCCAAGGCTCAAAGCCGCGACCAAAATCAATGCGACCACGGATGGCACGGATTTCACGGATAAAGAAAAGCGGCTGGAACGGATGGGCAAACGGAAAGGGGAAGGCAAAAACATGGGGGCAAAAATATGAAGACCGGAGATTTTTTTGCCCCCATTTTTTTGCCTTGTCGTCGGAATAGGCCGGAGATGTCAGAGGAATGATCGTCAAATTCGAGGTCAACGACGAGGAGCGAGCGCATTGGTCCGATCAGAAAAGAGGGTTGCCAGAATTGGGGTCACGGGAATAGACTGGGGGCATGAATACGAGAAGGAGAACATTATTGGCGGCTGGGCTGGCCATGGCGCTTGCGCCTTTGGCGATGGCCGGCGACTTGACGGCGTTTCGACTAATCAAAGAGGGCGATCATTACGTGGGCGACCAGAGCAAGGGCAAGGTCGTCCAGATTCGCTCCGAAAAATCCGTTGGCAGCCTGACGCCCGACATCTGGTACATCGTCTATTACGACCCGGACGTGACGCGCAAGGCGGTGGAGGTGAAATTCGGCGCGGGGCAAAAGATGAAGGTGTCGCATCCGTTGCGGCTGCTGGAGCCGGTGAACGCGGAGAAAGTGTTTGACAGGTCCAAATTGGCGGTGGACTCCGACCGGGCGCTGCAGATCGCCACGACGCAGCCGCTGCTGAAAAATCTCACGCTGCGGGCCTCGCAATTGTGGCTGCTCCACGGCGATGTCGGCCCGGTTTGGAAGGTCAGGCTCTGGGCGTCCGAGCTTCAAAATCCCAATCACGAGGCGGACATCGGCGCGGTGGTCATTTCGGCCGCCGACGGTTCGATCGTCAAAATGGATTTGCATCCCAGAAGCGTTGATTGACAGCCGGGCGCCGGCGCGCTTCAGGGATTGTCAAGCTGCTTCCAGACGCGCAGGGCCTCCAAAACGCTCCAGGCCTGGGCGTCGCAGCCGCGCGCCTGGTGCGGGGCGTCCCCGTCGAGAATCTCCGGAAGCTGCCCAAGGCAGCCTGACAATAATAAGGATTCCAAGCTGCCCAGGCAGGCCCTGGCGGCGGCAAGGGCGGCGGGGGCGCCATCCCACGCCCGCGCCAGCGCCTCGCAGGCCGTGGGGAGCACCCACGGCCAGGCGGTGCCGTTGTGGTAGGCCGGTTTGCGTTGCGTGTCTTCGTCTCCCTCGTAGCGGCCCCAGTACGGCTCCCGTGGATTGTTGAGCGGCCGGCCATCGGGCGCCTGAATGACCAGCGGCGGCCAGACGGGCAGGGGAGGCAGCGTCCGCATGGCGCCGGGCACAAAGAGATACTGGAAAGCGGCTTCAACGGCGCGGCGGGCCTGCGCGCCTGTGAAGTATCCAAAGGCAACCGCGAAAAGAAAGTTGCACCGCAAGGCCTGGTCGCGAATGGCCTCGGCCGCCGGCTGTCCGGGGGCGGCGATGAGCGTGTCGGCGACGCAGCCTTGTTCTTCCAGCCAGAAGTATTTTCGCAGGGATTCTTCGGCCCGGCCGGCCAACGCGGCCCACGGTTGGCCGACCGGCGGGAGACCCAGACGTTGCAGTTGACGCAACAATCGGATCCAAAGGGCCTGGATTTCCACGGGGTAGCCTTCGCGCGGCGTGCAGGCGGGGAAATTGGTGTCCATCCAGGTGAAATGGGCCGGACTCCAGATCAAGCCCGAAGAGGGGTCCATGCGAATGCCGTTGGGCGTGCCGCGGATGTAGCCGGCGGCGATGCTTTGGAGGACGGCGGCGATGGTTCTTCCGCTCTGATCCACCGGCGTTTGGTAGAGAATGGCGCCCGTCCGCGCGGCGGTTTCCTCGCACAGGACGCCGTACCAGAGCGGGGCGTCGGAGGTGTCGCGATTGGAAGCGTTTTCGCCGTGAATGATGTTGGGCATCGTCCCCTTTTCCTCGAACCGGCCAAAGGTGAGCAGCATCCCGGCCACGTCCGCCGTCAGGCCGGCGGGCAGCAGGCCGCGCGCCGCGATGAACGTGTCGCGGCCCCAATCCAAAAACCACGGATAGCCCGCGATGATCGTGCGGCCCGTTCCCCGCCGGGCGATGTATGCCAGCGCCGCCGTTTCCAACCGGCGGCCAAAAGAATCCGGTTCCGGGGCGCGCGCCCTCTCCGGGTTGCGGGCAAAGGCTTGCTCGGCGGTGTCGAAGGCCGGCGGGGGCGTCTCAGCCGAAAGAACCAGCGTGATGGCCCGGCCTTTCTCCAGCGGCAAGTCGAACCAGCCCGGACTGTAAGCGTCTCCGCTGGCAACCTGGCCGCGGCTTTGTTCGACGGGATGCGGAATGTCCTGGCACCATTCCGGGTCCGGGTGAAAGGCGCCGGCGGTGCTGATGACCCGCAATTGGCGGTCCGGGGCCGGAGTGAAGGCGAAGCCAATCTGACCGGCGGCCGTGTGGCAATTCTGCGCGAAATGAAGATCGGCCCCGCCGTTGCGGTGGGTTTCAGAGTGGAAATTTCTGTCTTCAATATCAACGCGCACAATCAGCCGCGCGTCAAACTGCGGCGGCAGATCGTTGGCGCGGCTTGCCGGCTGCCGCGCGAAGGCGAGGACCGTGGTGTTGGATCCGTCCAGCATATTGGCGGTCATCCTCAACTCCACCGTCCGGCCATCGCCCGCCTCGGCCACAAAATTCCAGGCTGCCGGCGGCCCGATTTCCACGCGCGCCAGATTCTGGAGGTTCAGCGGCGTGGTGAACCCGTCGGCGTCAATCCAGGCGCGCAGCCGTTTGACCAGGACGTGGCGGTCCACCGGAAAGTCCGGATGCAGGTTGGCCGCCAAAAGGCAATCGTACTTCGACTTGACGCTCCCAAGGTCCACGCGCAGGCGCGCCATTGCGCCGCGCCCGTTGGTGAGCAAGACGAGGGCGTCGGCGGGCGGCCCGGCCACCGTGTCGCTGGACGACGGCGCGGCCCGCAAAAAGCGGACCGGCGCGCACACCGTTTCGGCGACCATGCCGTAGCGCTCCATTTCCAACTGGGCGTTGTGGGGAATCTGCGGGTGCTGGGGCGCGAAGCAGGCCACGTAGCCGTCGCGGACTTCAATGGCGTCGGCCACTTCCAGCGCCGCGTCGCGGGCGAATGATAATTTTGCCCGGAAAGGCCGGCCGTCGCGCAACATCAACCAGTGGCCGGGCGGGACGGGAGTGATCCGCCTGCGGTCCAGCAACGTCCATGTCACCACTTGCGGAAAACCACCTCGTGCGGCGTCCAGCGCGCCCAGCAGATCGGCGCGGGCGCGGGCGGGGTCCAGGTGGGCCAGGGAAGCGAGAAACTCGCGCGGGTCCTGATGGACGCGCCCGGCCAGATCGCGCCAGGGGCAAGGGCCGATCTCCTCCGGCAAGAGCGCCTTGCCCAGGGCGGCGATGGCCCAGGCCGATTGCGCGCGCGCGCGGCGATAGTCCTCTGCCGACAACCCAGCCGGGAGGGTGGTGGCGGCCAGGCAAAACGCGGCGCCCGGCTCCAACGTGAAGATGGCCTCGCGCAGGGTCGTTTCCAGCCGCGGCGGGGCCTGGCCCAGAAGGTCCTCCTTGGGGCGGCCCAGCGTCTGGTAGTCCGGCAAGGAGACTGAGACGGTGTGAGGTTGCTGGACATCATTATTGACGAGCACCAGCACCGCGTCCAGCCCTTCGGCCGAAGTGCGGCGCAGGGCATAAACGGGGGAATCCAGGCCGCTCAAGCGGTCCAGCTTCGCCCCGTCAAAGAAGCATGGGTGCTGGGCCAGCAGACGGTTGAGCCGGGCCAATTCGGCCACCAAATTGTCCGCAGCGCCCCAATTGAGGCCGCGGCTGGAATGGACGTTGATTTTTTCGGGCGCGAGCCATTCGACGCCGCAGGTGAAACCAAAACCGCCCGAAACGCTGGCCAGCGCGCAAAGCCGGTTGCGGAGCAGGGACCACGCCCGGCCGCTCGAAGCCAGGCGGTCGTTGTCGTGCGTTTCGCTGTAATGGACGTAGAGGCCGACCCGTTGGCTCTGGCGGTGGCTGTAATCGAGGTAACGCGCCACTTCGCCGCCGTTCAAATTTTGAAACAGCTCCGAGTAAGCCCATTGCATCCCGCCCTCGGTCAGCAGGGCCTCCGTCGCCTCCAGCGGGCCGCCCAAGCCCTCCAGCAAGAAGAGCGTTTCGGGAAACTCCCTCCGCACGGATGCCTGGATGTACTGCCAGACCGGCACCGGCACCTTGTAACCAGCGTCGCAGCGGAATCCATCCACCCCGCGGCGGCACCAGGTCAAAAAAGCCTCCGCCAGATCTTCCCACAATGCGACGCAATTGGGATTCAACTCGACCAGGTCGCCCCAGGTCACGCCCCAGGCGCCGGGGCTGACAAACTTTCCGTCGGCGTCGCGAACAAACCATTCGGGATGATTCTCGAAGAGGGACGAACCCCAGCCGGTGTGATTGATCACCATGTCCAGAATGACGCGCGCGCCGCGGCGATGGGCCTCGCGCGTCAGTTCGCAAAACTGTCCGACGCCGTTGGTCCGCTTGTCGAATTCGACCAGAGCGGGGTCAATGGCGGTGAGGTTCAGGCTGGCGTACGGGCTGCCAAAGCGGCCGAAACGGGCGAAGGTCGCTGGCGTCGGCCCGACGGGAAGCAGTTGAAGAACGCGGCAGCCCAGCGTGTCAATAATATGAGGCAACTCCCGCGCCAGGCCCCGCAGCGTGCCCGAGGGCGGGATGACCACGTATCCGCGGTCATCGAGTTTGTTGAGTTCCCGCTCCGTGTTGTCATCCACCGTCTGGCGCGCCGTTTTGGACGGGCCGAACATGCGCGGAAAGGCGCAATAAATGGTGTTGGCCGTGCGATAGGCGTTGGGATGCACCGAAATCCCCGCGTCGGCGCCGTCGGGCCAGATTTGGCGGCCGTCGGCCCCGATGAGGTAGGACTTGGCGCTGTAAAAGCCGACATCGGTCAGCGGCAATTCCACGGCCCATTCGCCGGAGGGTTGGGGCAACAGGGGCACATCGCGCCAAAAGGCGACGGAGATCGGATTTTTTCCGGCGTGAGTGGCGATGATTTCCTGGCGGAGGCGGGCCGCTTTGCCCAGATTGGTGCGGAGCAGGGCGCGCGCGCCTGAGGGCAGGCCCTGTGGCGGCCTCAGGCTGAAGCGGACGCGATCCCCGACGAAGCGAACCAATCGGTCGCCAGGGGCCGGGCTGATAGTCGGTTTATCCATTCCCAATGACGCCACTGTTTATCATCCAAGGGCGGTGGAAAGGCAACCGATTTACCGCGAGGACTCCGATTTAAGTTGGGCGGCTTTGTCGCGGTCCGCGCCGGCGCCGGCCAAGTCGCCCTTGGCCTTCTTGGCCAGGCCGCGATTGTTGTAGGCCTCCGCCAGATCCGGCCTGAGTTCGATGGCTTTGGTCCAGTCGGCGATGGCGCCGTCCAAGTCGCGCTTGGCTTGCTTTGCAACGCCGCGGTTGTTGTAAGCCAGCGCATCATCGGGTTTGAGTTCGATGGTTTTGGTGTAGTCGGCGATGGCGCCGTCCAAGTCGCCTTTGGCTTTCTTGGCCAGGCCGCGACTGCTGTAGGCAACTGCATCATCGGGTTTGAGTTTGATGGATTTGGAGTAGTCGGCAATGGCGCCGTTCAAGTCGCCTTTGGCTTTCTTGGCCAGGCCGCGACTGTAGTAGGCAACATCGTCATCGGGTTTGAGTTGGATGGCTTTGGTGCTGTCGGCGATGGCGCCGTCCAGGTCGCCTTTGGCTTTCTTGGCCAGGCCGCGATTGTTGTAGGCCAGGGCCAAATCCGGCTTGAGTTGGATGGCTTTGGTCCAGTCCTCGATGGCGCCGTCCCAGTCGCCTTTGCCTTTCTTGGCCAGACCGCGATTGTTGTAGGCCGCGGCCAGTTCAGGCTTGAGTTCGGTGGCTTTGGTGCAGTCGGCGATGGCGCCGTCCCAGTCGTGTTTGTCAAGCTCGGCAGCGCCGCGATTGCTGTAGGCTTCCGCCAAATTTGGTTTGAGTCGGATGGCTTTGGTGTAATCCGCGATGGCACCATCCAAGTCGCCTTTGGCTTTCTTTGCATTGGCACGAGTAAGGAGATCAACGGCCTTGTCCGAACAGGAGGCGGCGGCCAGGGCTAAAACGATCGCCATGAGGGGAAGAAACCGAACGTGGTGCTTCATATTCTCCTTCTTCAAAATCGCCGGGGAACGAATCATGCGGCGCGCTTATTTTTTCCTGGCGCTCCAAATGGCCATCATGTCGGGCGATCCTTGGTTGCGCACGTTGTTGTCAGTCAGGATTTCATCGGTATCGGCCACCATATCCGCCCGGCGAAAGACCAGGGTGTCGGTGTTGCGTCCGTTAAAATCAATGGTGACGAAGGGGTCCTTGCCATCGCGCAACATTTCCACCAGGTGGGCCAGGTTTTTGACGGGGACGCCGTTGACCGATTTGACGACCTGGGCCGTCGGATCGGTGTAGCCGCGGGAGAGTTTGTGGGGAAAGAGGGCGGTCGCAACGACCAGTTGTTCGCCATCAAATTCGGGGTAATCGTCGCAGCGGCGCAGCAGCGGGCTGCCCTGGTCCAGCAGCACGGGAGTCCAAAGATGGGACATCTGGCCGCCGACCAGTGTGGCCAGGAGGTCTTCGGTCGCATCGGAGAAAACCAGCGGGCCGAAAACGAAGTAGGACGGATAGGAACCTTTCAGAGGCGCCATGACCCAACCGGGATTGCGCGTGACGGGGACCTGCAATTGGACGGGCTGGTTGGAGCGAATGACGGTCAAGGGCGCCTTGCCGTTGGTGACGGACTGGTTGATCAAGTAAGAATAAGAAACGCGCAGGTTGGCGCCCATCTTGATCATGCCCTCATCGTCAATGGGAGTGCCGGCGATGGCGGTGATGACATCCCATTTGCGCAACGGGTTATCGCGGGGCAGGGGAGTGACGATCTGGACGACCGCTCCATGCACCGACTTGTCCAATTTGAGGAAGGACCGCAGAGCGGGGTTTTGAAGGGCCTGCAATCTGAGGTTCAGAAAGGGGCGGCCATGATAGGCGCCGTCAACCATATTGTTGAGAAACAAATCAATCTCCTCGCACGGGATGATGTAACTGATGTTTTCCGCCCGGCTCAGGTGGGCGAAGGCCAGGCCGATCATTTTGTCCCCCACCATGGCGGGGCCGCCGCTATTGCCCGGATTGATGGCGGCGTCCACCTGGATGCGCAGGCCCATGGCGGCGTAATTGTATTTGGTGAATTCGATGCGGGAGACGATGCCTTTGGTAATGGACATGCTGGAGCCGCCGGTGGGGAAACCATAAACCATGACGGCGTCCTTGATTTCGGGCAGTTGCTTGGCCCGCGCCAGCGGAGGATGACTTTCAAAAAACGATTCGTCATCGAGCTTGATCACCGCCAAATCCACCTCCGGCGACATCCCGACCACCGTTCCGGTGATCTTGTCGCCGGCCTCGTTGGCCTGGATTTGCACCTGGCTGGAGTAGAGAACGATGTGGGCGGTGGTAAGGATCCGTTTGCCTTCAATGACCACGCCGCTGCCAACCAAAGACACCGGCGATTGCTTGCTCCACGGTTTGAAGTAGTCGGGATAGCGCACCGTGGTGAAGACCTTGACGACCGATTTTCCAATCGCGTCATCGTTCGTTCCGGGGGCGGTGTCGGCGGCCTGAACGAGGCATGCTGTCAGCGCAAAGCACGCGGCCAAACTGTGGCAAAGAGGGAACCGGCGCGGCCACGAAGGGTTTTCTTTCATAGGTTGTGTCTCATCGGAAACGAATTACGGGTCCATGTTTGCGAGGCCGGGCGCGCGATGCAAGGCAAAGTGACAGGAAAATAATGCTCAAAAACCTTGCTTTGGCCGCCGGTTTTCCTATCTGTGAGCCGTGCTTTGGCAGCGCTGGCTCAGTTTCATTCTCGCCGTCTTTCTGGCTGGATGTGTTCGTTACGAACCGCAGCCTTTGCGCCCGCAGCAACTTGAGAGCGCCTTCCGCGCCCGCACGCTGGCCGACGCCGGCTTGCGCGAATTTGTCGAAACGAATTTTCCCCAGCCGCCCCTCTCGTGGCCGCCCGCGGCCTTTGATCTCAAATCCCTGACGCTGGCCGCGCTTTATTTTCACCCGGATTTGCAACTGGCCCGCGCCCGCGTCGCCACGGCCCGCGCGGCGGAGATCACGGCGGGCGCGCGGCCCAATCCCACCGCGGCGCTTCTGCCGACCTGGGTCGTCAATTCGTTTCCGGGCGAAACGCCCTGGTTGTTCGGGGCCAGCGTTGACGTGCCCATTGAAACGGCCGGCAAACGCCGCCGTCGCCTCGAACTGGCGCGCGCGCTCACGGCCGACGCCCGCCTGGGCTTTTCGGAAACGGCGTGGGAGGTTCGCTCGCGCCTGCGCCAGGCGCTGGTGGAGTACTTCTGCGCCCAACGGGCGCTGGAGCTGTTCGGGGCGGAGGCGCAGACGCAATCGCAGTTGACCAATCTTTTGCAGAAGCGCCTCGAGGCGGGTGAAACCTCCCGCTTTGAATTGACGGTCGCGCGAACCCAATCGCTCAACGCGGCCATCGCTGTGCGGGCGGCGCAAACCCGCCTGGCCGACGCGCGCCAGGCCGTGGCCTCCGCCCTGGGTCTGCCGGCGGCGGCTTTGGAAAAAACGACGCTTGCCTGGCCGCAATTCGATGAGCCGCCCGCGGACATTTCCACCGCGGCCTTGCAAAGCGCCGCCGTTCTGGGCCGGGTGGACGTGGCGCGCGCGCTGGCCCAATACGCGGCGGCCGAGGCGGTGCTGCGCCTGGAAATCGCCCGGCAGTATCCGGACATTCATTTGGACCCGGGTTATGAATTCGACCAGGGCGAACATAAGTTTTCCCTCGGTCCGTCCATCTCGCTGCCGATCTTGGACCGGAACCAAGGCCCAATAGCCGAGGCCAAAGCCAAGCGGGAGGCGGCGGCGGCCAATTTTCTGGCCGTGCAGACGGCGGCGATCCAGGAGATGGAAAAAGCGGCCACCGATTATCATGCCGCCCTGGCCGAATGGGCCGGGGCGGACCAGATGGCGCGGACGCTGCAACAGGAGCTGGCCAAGGCCGCCGAGCAGCAGGTGCGCGCAGGGGAGGGCGACCGCCTCTCCTTATTCTACGCGCAATTGCAGCGTGAGGCCGTTGAGCGCGCCCGCTTGGAGACGTTGCGAAAAGTCCAGGACGCCCTCGGCGCGCTGGAGGACGCCATGCGGCGGCCGCTTTTCGACGAGGAGGATTGGCACGCTTTTCAGCGATTCGAGAATTACCATCCACCAAAACAAACGCCATGAAACGATTGATCTTATGTCTGCTCTTGCCGCTGGGCGGATGCAGGCCGGGCGGCGACAAGGCTGATGCCCCGCCCGCGGCCACCAATGCGCCGGCGGAGTTTTCTGTCCAGCGCGACGCCAATGGGGAAACCGTCGTGACCCTCAGCCCGGAGACGCAAGAGAGAATCGAATTGAAAGTGGCGGCGCTGGAGCCGGCGCAACGGCGGCCCGAATTGACCGCGTACGGTTCCGTGCTCGACCCTTCTTCGCTCGCGGCCTTGCACGGGGAAATCGCGTTGGAGCAGTCGGCTTTGGAGGCGGCGCACAAAGTGACTCTGCGCGCCCAAGCCCTTTTCGAGCAGGATGAAAACGTCGCCCGCAAAACCCTGGAAGCGGCGCAGAGCGAGGAGCGCGCGGACGAAATCAAGCTCCGCACCGCCGAACGCCGCCTGGCGCTGGAGTGGGGCGGTGTCATCGCTGGATTGCCCGTGGGGGACCGGAGCGATTTGACGGATAAAATCGCCGCGCATCACACGGCGTTGCTGCGCGTCGAATTGCCGATGGGCGACACGTTGGCCGGCCCGCCGGAGTCAATTCAAGTTTTCGTCGCCGGCCGCGCGGCCGCTTATGCCGCTGCGTTTCTCTCGGCAGCGCCGCAGGCGGACCCAAAGACGCTGGGGCAGGGGTTCCTGCTGCGGGTGGACGAACCGGACGCGGCTCTGGCGCCCGGAGCGGCAGTCACGGCCCGGCTGCGCCTGGCCGAACCGCCGCGCAACGGCGTGGCCATTCCCGATTCGGCCATCGTCCATTGGGCCGGCAAAACGTGGGTGTTCCTGGCCGGCGCGGATGATCAATTCACGCGGCGCGAAGTGGCCTTGGACGGGCCGCTGGATCAGGGATGGTTCGCCACCAACGGCGTGAGGGCGGCGGAACGGGTCGTTGTGCAGGCGGCCCAATTGCTGCTGTCGGAGGAACAGAAATCGCAAATCCAGGGAGACTGAATGCTTCGCTGGCTGGTCCAACATTCATTGCGCTTGCGGGGGATCGTCCTGATCCTGGCCTGCCTGGTGACCGGCTACGGCATTTACACTGCCCGCCACAGCAAACTGGATGTCTTTCCCGAATTCGTCCAACCCCAGGTCGAAGTGCAAACGGAGGCTCCGGGCTTGACGGCCGCTCAGGTGGAGGCCCTGGTGACGCGCCCGGTGGAAAGCGCCCTCGCCGGCGCCAGCGAAATGGAGACGATCCGTTCCGAAAGCATCCAGGGCCTCTCGGTGGTGACGGCGCTCTTCAAGGAAGGCGCCGACGTCTATCATGTTCGCCAGATGCTGGCCGAGAAACTGGCGGCCGTTTCCGGGGAACTGCCGGCGGGCGTCAAAGCGCCCCGGCTGTTCCCGCTGGTTTCCTCGACGATGGACATCCTCAAGTTTGGCCTGCTGTCAACTAATCTGACTCCGATGCAATTGCGCGCCTTCGCCGATTGGACGCTCCTGCCGCGGCTGCTGGCGGTGCCGGGCGTGGCCAAGTGCTCGATCTTCGGCGGGGAGGTGCGCCAGATCCAAATCCAACTCCGCCCCGACCGTTTGCTGGCGTTCGATTTGTCCATTCAGGACGTGCTGGAGGCGGCGCGCAAGGCGACAGGCGTGCGCGGCGCAGGTTTCATCGAAACGCCGGCGCAACGGATCAATATTCAGACCGAAGGCCAAAGCCTGACGGCCCAAGAGCTTGGCCAGGTGGTCCTGGCGCAACACGAGGGCAAAAGCGTCCGCCTTTGCGACGTCGCTTCTGTCCTGGAGGGCGCGGAGCCGAAGTTCGGCGACGCGCTGATCATGGGGCGTCCGGGAATTCTGGTTACCGCCAGCGGACAATACGGAGCCAACACGATGGAGATGACCCGGGGCCTGGAAAGCGCGCTCCAGGACATGAAGCCCGTCTTCGCCGCGGAGGCCATTGAGTATGTGCCCTCACTGCATCGCCCGGCCAATTTCATCGAAAACAGCCTGGGCAACGTCCGCTCCTCGCTGCTGGCGGGCGGCGCGCTCATCGCCCTGGTGCTGCTGGTCTTTCTGCTGGATTTGCGCGCCGCCTTCATTTCCTTCGCCTCCATTCCGCTGTCGTTGTTGACGGCGGTGATCGTGCTCCACCACCTCGGAGTGACCATCAACACGATGACGTTGGCGGGCTTCGCCGTCGCGATCGGCGTGGTGGTGGATGACGCTATTATTGACGTGGAAAACATCATGCGCCGGCTGCGGGAAAACCGCGATTTGGGGCGGCCGCGGTCCGTGGCGGCGGTCATCCTGGAGGCCTCGCTGGAGGTGCGGAGCGCCATCGTCTATGCGACGTTCATCGTCGCGCTGGTCTTTCTGCCCGTGCTGGCGATGAGCGGCGTGCAAGGCAGGTTCTTCGCGCCGCTGGCGGCTTCGTTTTTGCTCGCCACGCTGGCGTCCCTCGCCGCCGCCGTGACCGTCACGCCCGCGCTCTGCCTGGCGGTTTATTTGAGAGTCAATCCGCGCCCCGAGCCGCGCTGGCTGGCCGGCCTCAAGCGAGGGCATCGCTGGTTGTTGCAACGACTCAGCCGCCGGCCTCGGACCTTGATGGCCGTGGCGGCGTTGGTGGTGGCGGGGGCGGCGGCGACCTTGCCCTTCTTCGGCGGCGATTTTTTGCCGGAATTCAGGGAGGGGCACTTCGTGGTGCAAGTTACGACGGTCGCGGGGACATCCCTTCCTGAGATGCGGCGCTACGGGGCGTTGATTTCGCAGGCGTTGCTCAAGATCCCGCATATCAAGACGGTGGAGCTGCAGATCGGGCGAGCGGAAATGGGCGAGGACACCTGGGGGCCGCAGAAAAGCGAGATGCACGTGGAATTGCAGCCGGTCTCCGGCCGGGAGGAAGCAAACGTCGAGGAGGCCATCCGGCAAACACTGGAGAAATTTCCCGGCATCCGTTTCAGCGTGATGACGTTTTTGGGCGACCGGCTGGGCGAAACGATCAGCGGCGAAACGGCGCAGGTGGTCATCAGCATCTTTTGCGATGATCTGGATGTGGCTGGCCAGAAGGCGCGTCAAATCGAAGGCATTCTCAATTCGGTGCCGGGCGCCTCGGACATCGAGGAGAAATCGCCGCCCGGCGCGCCGATCCTGGAGGTCAAGCTGAGGCCGGAGCGCTTGACGCAATTTGGTTTCCGTCCGGTGGAGGTGATGGAGGCCGTCGAACTGGCTTATGCGGGCACGGTGGTGGGGCAGGTCTATCAGGGCAACCGCGTGTTCGACGTGGCAACGATCCTGGACCCGGCGTTGCGCCAGGCGCCGCAGGCGGTCGGCTCGTTTTTGGTGCGGAACAGCAGCGGCCTGCGCCTTCCGCTGCGGCAATTGGCCGATATTTATCCCGCCACAGGCCCGTATCTCATTTCGCACGAGGGGGCGCGCCGCCGCCAGACGGTGACCTGCAACGCAGAAGGACGCGACGTCGCCTCGGTCGTGGCCGACATCAAGCGGGTGGTGGCGCAAAAGGTGCGGCTGCCGCAGGGAGCCTATATCGAGTACAGCGGCGCGGCGGAGCAGCAGGCCCGGGCGCGGAGCGAGTTAATTTTATACTCGACAATCGCGGGGGCGGGCATCGTCCTCCTGTTGGGGATCGTCTTTCGTGACTGGCGGCGTCTGCTGCTGGTGCTGGCCAATGTTCCCTTCGCGCTGGTGGGCGGCGTGCTGGCGGCGTTTTTGACCGGCTGGCTCGGCGAGACAGGGAAGGGGAGTCTCTCGTTGGGCACGCTGGTGGGCTTCGTCACCCTCTTCGGCATTACTGCCCGCAATTCCATCATGATGATTTCCCATTTCGATCACCTGGTTTCGGTGGAGGGAATGACCTGGGGCCTGGAAGCAGCCCTGCGCGGCGCGACCGAGCGATTGCCCCCGATCCTGATGACGGCGCTTGTGACGGCGCTGGGCCTGCTGCCGCTGGCCCTGGGTTCCGGCGAGGCGGGCCGGGAGATTGAAGGGCCGATGGCGACGGTCATCCTGGGCGGATTGTTGACTTCAACCGTACTGAATCTGCTACTGCTGCCGACTCTGGCCTTGCGTTACGGCAAGTTTGGCGCGCCAGCCCCGGATGAATCCGCCTCTTAAACCTAATCTTAATCCTAATCCTAATCTTAATCTCCTTCGTTCATCCGTTTGTCGGGATTAAGATTAGGATTAGGATTAAGATTAGGATTAGGAAAACTCCTAGTCGGGGTAGCCGTCTGGATGCGCCTGGTGCCAGCGCCAGGCGTCGGCTGCGATCTGCTCCAGTTTCGGGTATTTCGGTTTCCAGCCCAATTCGCGCATCGCTTTTTGCGCCGAAGCCACCAGCTTGGGCGGATCACCGGGCCGGCGCGGCTTTTCCACCGACGGGATCGAACGGCCGGACACCTTCTGGCAAACGTTGATGACTTGGCGCACCGAATAGCCGTCGCCGTTGCCCAGGTTGAAGAAGCCCTGGCGGCCCGGCTCCAGGGCCAGGATGTGCGCCTGCGCAAGGTCAACAATATGAATGTAATCCCGGATGCACGTGCCGTCGGGCGTCGGATAGTCCGCGCCAAATATCTCGCAGACCGGGGCGCGCCCCAGGGCGACGCTGAAGACATTGGGGATGAGATGGGTTTCGGTGCGATGATGCTCGCCGAACTTGGCGCTGGCGCCGGCGGCGTTGAAATAACGAAAGGCGACAAACTCCAGCCCGTGAATGCGCTGGTACCATTGGAGCATCTTCTCAAACATCAGTTTGGATTCCCCGTAGGGGTTGATGGGCCGTTGGGGCAGGTCCTCAGTCATCGGCACCCGGTCCGGCGGCCCGTAGGTCGCGCAGGTCGAGCTGAAGACAAACTTCCGGATGCCGGCGGCGACCGCGGCGTCCAGGAGGCGGAGGCCGTTGCCGACATTGTTGCCGAAATACTTGGAGGGATTGGTCATGGACTCGCCCACCAGCGCGCTGGCCGCGAAATGGACAATGGCCTCCGCCTTGGAGGCCTGAAGCGCCTTGCTGAGTTTGTCCACCTCGCTCAAACAGCCCTGGACGAACGCCGCGCGCCGGTCCACGGCCGAGCGATGTCCCTCGGTGAGATTGTCATAGACGGTGACTTGATGTCCGGCGTTGAGGAGTTCCTCCACGCAGACCGAGCCAATATATCCCGCTCCCCCGGTGACAAATACATTCATGGATCGCAGGCTAACGCCCGGTGAACACTCACTCAACCGGAAAAACGAGAAAAACCGGCGACAGATGAAGCCGCTGCATCAGGCTTCGTTGCAATTTTTGCGTTTTTTGCGCCTTTTGGCGGCTAAATCATTTTGCGGCATCCACACCGATCTTCTTCAGGAAGGGCTGGATGGATTGCGGGCGGCCCAGGAATTTCTGGATGGAAACCTCAACGTCGCGCGAGTCTCCCTTGGCGTAGATTTCCTCCCGCAATCGCCGTCCGGCCTCGCGGTCAAAATAGCCGTCGGGCGCCTTCTCGAATACCGTGGCCATGTCGGCCGCGATGGCGTCGGCCCAGGCGTAGCCGTAATAACCGGCGTCGTAGCCCATCAAATGTCCGAAATAGGCCAGCCACGCCGTATCGGGCGGCTCCGGGAAAGCCGTGTCGGCGGCGATTGTGTCCGCCATCGGCTCGGCTTGGGCGGCGTTGTCGGCGTGAATCCGGGTGTGAATCGCCAGGTCGGCCAGGCCGAAGACAAGCTGCCGCCGGTAGTAGCTGCCTTCGATGGCGAGCTTGGAGGCCTTGAGTTGGTCGAGAATGGCGGCGGGAATTTTCTTCGACGGGTCCCGGTAATCGGCGGCGAAACTGTCGAGAACCCGCTTGTCCCAGGCCCAATTTTCCAGCATTTGCGAGGGGGCCTCGACGAAATCCCTCGGCACGCTGGTGCCGGAAAAGCGGGCGTAGCGGGCGCGGGTCAGGATGGCGTGCATGGCGTGTCCGAACTCGTGGAAAAGCGTCACGACGTCCTCGTGCGGCAAGAGCGGGGGCCGTCCGGCGGAGGGGGCGGGAAAATTGCAGATCAGCGCCACGACCGGGCGCTGGTAGATGCCGTTCTCCAGCAATTTGCCCTCGATGAGGCCGAAGTTGGCGAAGTGGTTGTATTTGCCCTCGCGCGGGAACATGTCAAGATAAAAAAGGCCCATCGGCTCGCCCGTCGCGGCGTCGGAGACCGCGTAAAGCTGCAGATCGTCCACCCACTTGCAAGGCGGGGTGACCGGCTGGAATTTCAGCCCGAAAATCCTCTGGTAGATGGCGAACATGCCTTGCAGACAGTTCTGGTAGGGGAAATAGACCTTCAAGGCATCCTCGTTGACCATGTACTTTTCCTTCTTGAGCTGGTTGGCGTAATAGCGCCAGTCCCACAGGTGAAAAGGCGCATTGGCGTCGCCCGTTTCCCTGGCCTTCATCGCGCGGAACTGTGCGATCTCGGCGTCAAACTTGGGCTGCAATCCCGTTTTGAGGCGCTCCAGGAAGTCCTCCGCGCGCGCGGCGGTTTTGGCCATCTTGATTTCAATGGCGTAATCGGCCCAACTGTCGTAACCGAGCTTGTGGGCGATGGTGTCGCGGATGACCAGAATGCGCTGGAGCAGGGGAATGTTCTCTTCCTTGGCCAGGCTGTCGCGGGCCGTTTGGAGCTTGAGGCGGGTCTGCTCGTTGCGGGCGTTTTCCATGACAGTGATGCAATGCCAGGTGACGTTGGCCATGACGGTGTAAGTGCCGTCGGGATTCTTGACGCCCTTTTGCTCCAGGAAATCCTCCGGCACGCCCTCCAAATCCGCCTTGCTGAAAACGACGGCTTTTTTGGCCTTGTTGACGTTGCTCTCGAAGTCGGTGGACAAGGCGGACAACTGCTTGCGCAGGGCCTCGACCTGGTCGCGCTGCTCCCTGGGCAGGTCCAGCCCGGCGCGGCGGTAGTCGCGCATCGTCTCGGCCAGCAGCTTGGCGTCTTCGCCCTGCAAATCGGGATGGGTCCCGGCGTAGGCCTTGATCGCGCGATAGACATCCTCGCGGTAATCCAGGCCCACGGACCATTCTTCGATGATCTTGATCTGGTCGGCGGCGGCGTCGCGCAAGGCGGCGTTGGTGCTGGTCTGCTTGATGACGTCCAGGCGGTTATCCGTCGTGCCGATGATATAGTTGACATCGTCCAGGGCGCGGACCGTGTTGTCGAAACTGACTTCCGAGGCTCCCAGGCGCCCGATCTGGTTGAGAACGGAATCGGCCTGCGCGATGGCGGACTTGACGGAGGCCGCCAGGGCCTCGGGCGTCGTCTCGAAGTTGGGAACGGTGACAACGGAGTTGAAGCGGGCGGCTCTGCGTTGAAATTCCGCCAGGGTGTTTTGGCCGGGGGCCGGCGGGGACGGTGTTCGGGGCGCCATGCTGCAACCGGCCAGCAGGGCGCCCAAGGCGATGGGCAAAAGAATCGTCAAGTGCATGATCGTGGGCGACAGGCTAATGGAAATTTCAAAAGTCGCAACAGGCAGCTTTGAAGGGCTGCGGCGCCGTCACGCCAGCAGTTGGCGGGCGTGGGCCAGAATTTCGCTTTCGATGCGCCCCTTCAACGGATAGGCCGCCAGCGGCAGATGGAGTTCCACCAACAGTTGGGCCGGCTGCACGTCCAGTTTCCCGGTGACCGAAAATCCCATGGCCTTGAAGCTGAAGGCATCGGCGTAACCGCTCCAAATCTCTGCCACGTTGCTCACGCGCCCGGCAAAGCGGGTGTGGGAGTCCGCGATCAAAGCGATGATGCGGCTCTTGGCCTCTTGCTGGCTCAAGTTATGCGGGACCGATAAATGGATCTTCGGCATTAAAGCAATGATAGGCTATTGCTTGCGGAACGCAATGCAGTCAGGCGCCGGCTGTTCCAGGCAGGTCGTCCGTCGCTCGCCAGAAGGGAGGGGATGACGGCGACGCGGGTGAAATCCATCGCTCATCAGGACCGTTTCTCTTCCGCGGGATGTTCGGCTCCAGTTCCGCCGCCATAGGTGAACGGGCGTAAAGACGAACGTTGGCATGGACAAAGTCGCTCGTGTTGTGCGTTGCCAGCGTCAAGCCGTGATGTCGGGCGGTTGCAGCGATGATGCTGTCCTCCCACGGCATCGCCCGGCTTTTGGATCGCAATTGCGCCTGAAGCCGAACCCACTCACGAGCCACACGGAGATTGAAGGACAAAGTCCGGCCACCGAGCTTTTCCAGAAGTTTCTCGATTTGTTGCGCTAAACGGTGTTTCCGTCCGCTCTCCGGCAGCTTCTCCAATCCGTTGAGCAATTCTGCCATCACCACAGAACTGGTGTAAAAGTCCGCCTCGTGCTCTGCAATCCACTTTTCGACATGTGGGTTGGGTTGAGGTTTGGTGGGCTCGGACAGAATATTCGTATCCACGAGGAAGTTCATAACTGGACATCGCGCACGGAACTGCGACTGCGCTGCGTGATGGGCAATCCTTTCAGACCACGCAGAATGTCCAGCAAGCCTTCTGGCGGCGGCGGCGTCACTTTGCGCAGGATAATGTCTTCACCCTCTGCCGAAACCTCCAGATCGTCGCCGGGATGGACGCCGCTATCGCGCAGCACCTCTTTCGGGAGGGGCACACTGCCTTTTTGGTCAACGGTCGTTATCATCGTAATTTCCTTTTCACGTCACCAAGCCAGTTGGTATCTCAATGTTCATCGTTTCAAAGTATAAAGCAGGTTATCAATCGTGGAAAGTCTTCATCCTGGCGGCTGTGTTGTTCCCGCCTGCCAAACCAGGCGCAAACCTTCCAGAGTCAGAAGCGGGTCCACGGCGGTGATCTCCGGCAGCTTGGCGCAAATCAGCCGGGCGCAGCCGCCCGTGGCCACGACGGGGAGCCGGCGGCAGCGCAGTTCGCGCTTCAATTCGGCCACCAACTCGCGGATGAGGCCGCGATAGCCCTTGACCGCGCCGATGAGCATGGCTTCTTCGGTGTTCTTGCCCACGACAGCGGTGACCTCCCGAATCCAGATGCGGGGCAGGAGCGCCGTCTTCTCGTGAAGATAATCGGTCATGGCGTTGAGGCCGGGGGTGATGATGCCGCCGATGTAGTTGCCTTTGCCGTCCACCACGTCGAACGTGACGGCCGTGCCGAAATCCACCACCACGGCAGGCGCGCCGAAATGATGCTTGACAGCCACGGCGTTGGCCAGGCGGTCCGGGCCGATGGTTTCCGGCCGGGGATAATCAATGCCGACGCCGCGCACGTTGGCGGCGGTCAGTTTCAGGCAGGGCAGGTGGAAGGAGGTCTTGAGAAAACGGCTCACCCGGGGCGTGACCGCCGGCACAACGCTGCACAGAATGGCGCCCTCCAGAGGCGGCTTTCCCAGGAATCGGGCCGCGGCCACTTTCGCCGCGCCGGCGCGCCACAGGCGCGTGGGGACATTGATCTGGCGCACAACGCGGTGCGAATCGGCCAGGCCGATGTGCGTATGAGTATTGCCGATGTCAAACAATGCAATCATTCGAATCTCAATTCATAATTCTAATCTTAATCTTAATCCTAATCTCTTCCTTCCAACCGGCCATTCGGATTAAGATTAAGATCAAGATTAGGATTAGAAGAGCGAAACTGCCACCCAAAAGTCGGCTGCAATTCACTTTTTTGGGTAAGTCCTGTCGGCGAAGAAAGATTTTAAGATTTCGAACCTTTTGATTGAGAATTGGTCATTGAAAATCTGTCATTGGTTATCGGAAGAGGCTTGTCCGAATTCTCCTCTGGCCCCGGCTTTCTGGCGGCTTTGGCGGTGGTATTGGACTTTCCCAGGATACGGGAAAGCTGATCGCATTCATCCAGCAAGGTTACATGACAGATGACAAATTCTCAATGACCAATTTTCAATCGTTTCAATTGCTGAAAACCTTTCCCGAGGCCGAAATGCGCCGAAAAATGTGAAATGCCTCGCCGAAAATCAAAGTCGTCCGTCTTGGCTTTTCCCGCCCGGAATGGTGTGTTAGTATTGCGCCGGAAACTGACCCATGCGGACCCACTTTCCCAGCGATGTTCTGGAGCAGTGCGCCGACCGGCAACGAGCGGCGGCGGCCTTGGAGCAGTTGCGCGCCTCAAGCGCCGGGCCGGCCCTGCGAAATATTTCCCCGGAGGCGGCGCGCGCGCTGGCGGCGCTGTTGAGCGGGTCGCAGGCGGCGCTGGAATCGCTGCTGGCCCATCCGGAGTGGCTGGCTCCGCTGCTGGCCCCCGGCTATCTGGCCCATCCGCGCCGGCAGGAAGGGCTGCGGCGGGAAGTCGAAAGAGACCTCGCCCAGCAGGATTACGAAACGGCCCTCAGCCGGCTGCGCCAGTTCAAGCAACGGGAAATGTTGCGTATCGCAGCGCGCGACCTGGCCCGGCTGGACCATGTCGTTGAAATCACGCGCGAGATTTCCGACGTGGCCGATGTTTGCCTGCAGGCCGTCCAGCGGCTTTGCGAGCAGCGGTTGCGCGAACGCTTCGGCCAGCCCTGGCATCTGGACGCGCGCAATCAGTGGCGCCAGACCGAGTTCTGCCTCATCGGCCTGGGCAAACTGGGCGGCCAGGAACTCAATTACAGTTCCGACGTGGACTTGATTTTCGTCTATAGCGAGGAGGGCAACGTGTTCAAAACGCCGCCGCGCCAAAACGAGCAATCGGGCCGGGGAATGGCCAATCATCAGTTCTTCGCGCGGCTGGCCGAGGCGATGATCGCCGAGATCGGCAAGCTGACGCCCGACGGCGCGCTTTTCCGCGTGGATATGCGGCTGCGCCCCGAAGGCAAAGCCGGGCCGCTGGCCCGCTCGGCCGCCAGCTACGAGAACTATTACGCGCAATGGGGCCAGACGTGGGAAAGGATGATGCTCACCAAGGCCCGCCTTGTGGCCGGGGGCGCGGCCTTGGGAACGGAATTCCTGGAAATGACGCAGAGCTTCCGTTATCCCCGGTCCCTGAACCCGCTGACGATGCGGGAAGTGGCTGCTGTCAAAAAGAGGATTGAAAACGAGGTCGTCCGGCAGGGCGAGCTGGAGCGCAACGTCAAGCTGGGCCGCGGGGGCATCCGCGAAATCGAATTTGTGGCGCAGACCTTGCAGCTTCTTCATGCCGGCCGGCTTCCCTTTCTCCAGGACGGTGCGACGATGTCCGTCCTGCAAAAGCTGGCCCGCTATTCGCTGCTCTCGGCCGACGACGCCCTGGAGCTGGAGGCCGCTTACGTGTTTCTGCGCGAGGTCGAGCACCGCCTGCAAATGGAGGCCGGCCGCCAAATCCACACCATCCCCACCGAGCGCCGCGCCCGGCAGCGATTGGCCCGCCTGATGGGCTGCGCGACGCTGGCGGAATTTGAGGCGGCGCGGCGGCGGCACACCGGCAACGTCCGGCGCATTTACGAGCAGCTTCTGCCCGGCGACGAACCGGCCGCGGCGTCCCTCCCTGCGGAGGACATGGAGGAGGCGGCGGAAGAATGGAAACAATTGTTGACGCGTCACGGCTTCCGCGACCCCGGCCGCGCCCTGCACCTGCTGCGCCTTCTTCTCAACGGGCCGGAATACGCGCACGTCTCCCCGCGCACGGTTGAATTGGCCCGCGAATTGTGCCGCCGCTTTTTGGCGCTTTGCCCGGGCGGCGCCCCGCAGCCCAACCGGGAACGGATTCTATCGGACCCCGACCGGGTGCTGGCGCGCTTGGACAGCTTTATCGAGGCCTACGGGGCGCGGGCGACGCTCTACGAGATGTGGACCCAGAACCCCTCGTTGTTCGAGTTGCTTTTGCTGCTCTTCGACCGCTCGGAATTCCTGGCCGAGCGCGCCATCCGCGAGCCGGACCTGGTGGATGAATTGGAAGCCAACGGCCGCCTCAACCGCGCCCGCAGCGCCGAGGAAACGCTGGCCGACTTGCGTCTGGGGGCGGGCGACGCCGACCAGCGCCTGTGGCTGCGCCGTTACCACCAAGCCGAATTGATGCGCATCGGGCTGCGCGATATTTTGGGACTCTCGGATTGCGAGCGCAATTTTTTCGAGCTTTCGTGCCTGGCCGACGCCTGCCTGCAGTACGGCCTGGAGACCTTGCTTCGCGAGGGCCAGTTCAAAGGCGCTCCGCTCTGCGTGGTGGGCCTGGGCAAACTGGGCGGCCGGGAGATCAACTACGGCTCGGACCTGGACGTTCTTTTTGTGGCCGACAACCGGGCGGCCAATCTTCCCCGCCTCCAGCGGCTGGCCGCCGCGTTGATGGAACTGCTCTCGGCCCGGACGGAGCTGGGCGCGGTTTTTCATATTGACGCCCGCTTGCGTCCCGACGGCGAAAAGGGCCTGCTGGTCAACACGCTGGAGGCCTGCGAAGAGTACTACCGGCGCCGGGCCAAATTGTGGGAAATCCAGGCGCTGACCCGCGTGCGCCCGGTGGCGGGGAACCTGGAATTGGGCGCCCGCTTTCAGCGCTTGGCGGCCGCCTTGACCAATTTTTCCACGCCGCCCCAGGTGGCCGCTTACGCCCCTGGATGGCTGGCTGAAATTGACCGGATGCGCCGGCGCATCGAGAAGGAACGGACGCCGGTGGGCAAGGACCATCTGGCCATCAAGACGGGGGTGGGCGGCTTGATGGACGCGGAATTTCTGGCGCAGGCCCATTGCCTGGCCAACGGCTGGCAGGAAGCCAACACGCTGGCCGTCCTCCAGCGCGCCGCCGAACCGCCCGCCCTGTTGGAAAGCTACGGCAAGCTGCGGCGGACCGAAGGCATTCTGCGCCGCTGGAGCTTCGAGGGGGAAGTTCTGCTGCCCGACGATGAACCCGCCATGCGGCGCGTGGCCGCCCGTTGCGGCTTTTCCGGCCCCGCCGATTTCATGCGGGCGATGGCGGAAACGCGGGCCGTGTTGCGGGCCGCTTACCTGCGGCGATTTCGAGACAATTCAACATAATTGCAATTCCGATATGCCCATATACGAATACGAACTGTGTGAGGGCGATTGCGCCGTCTGCGGCGGCAAGTTCACTTTGCGCCGCCCAGTGAGCGCGCCGCCCTTGAAAGTCTGCCCCGCCTGCCGGCGGCCGGTGCGCAAGCTCATTTCCACCTTCAATTCGCCCGTCAAGCTCAAGCCCCTCTCGGTGTCCGATGCCAAAAAGGCCGGCTTCACCGTGCTCAAGCGCCTGGGCAAGGGCGAATACGAGAAGCAATAGGCCATCCAGGAGGGCAGGGGAGAAAAATCGGGCAAAATTATAGTAGCCAGTTCAGGCCGGCGCGCTAGCATTGAAGGAACATGAAAAAAGTTGCGATAGGTTGCGGTGTTCTGGCGGCGCTGGGGTTGATCGTGCTGGTGATTGTCCTCTTCGCCGGCGGCAGTTACAACCGGCTGGTCCGGCTCTCCCAGCAGACCGATTCGGCTTGGGCGCAGGTGCAGACCGATTACCAGCGCCGGTCGGACCTGATCCCAAACCTCGTCGCCACGGTCTCCGGCGCGGCGGACTTCGAGAAATCCACCCTGACGCAGATCACGGAGGCGCGGGCGTCGGTCGGCCGGGTCAACTTTAATTCCAAAGGGTCGCCGCAAGACCCGGCCCAATTGGCCGCCTTCGAGCAGGCGCAGTCGCAATTATCCTCCGCGCTCTCGCGCCTGCTGGTGGTGGTCGAGCGTTATCCCGATCTGAAGTCCAGCGCCAACTTCCTGACCTTGCAGGCGCAATTGGAGGGGACGGAAAACCGCATCGCCGTCTCCCGGCGCGATTTCAATGAAGCGGTGCAAAAGTACGACACGGCCATCAAGTCGTTTCCGACGCTTCTTTACGCGGGGGCGCTGGGATTCCGCGACAAGCCTTACTTCAGCGCGGCGCCCGGCGCGGAAACGGCGCCCAAGGTCCAGTTCGATTTCAACAAGGCCGCGCCCGCGCCCGCTCCGGCCAAGCCGTGATGCCATGAAGACGCTGGCGTTTTTCTGCTGCTGGTTGTGGTCGCTGGCGGCGCTGTGCGGGGAGGTCATTCCCACTGTCCCTGCGCATTACTTCAACGATTACGCCGGCGTTGTGCCGGAGGCGACGGCCGCGCAATTGAACGCCAAGCTGGAGGATTTTGAGCGTTCCACCGGCAACCAGATTGTGGTGGCGGTTTATTCGAAAATGCAGTCCGATTCGTCCATTGACGATTACGCGGTGCGCGTTGCCCGGGCCTGGAAGGTGGGGCAACAAGGAAAGAACAACGGCGCGGTGCTCCTGGTCTTCATCCAGGACCGGCAGATGTCTCTGCAATCCGGCTACGGCCTGGAGGGAGTGCTGCCCGACGCAATCTGCAAGCAGATCACCGAGTTCGACATCAAGCCGCATTTCAAAACGGGCGACTACGCCGGCGGCTTGACGGCGGGCGTGGATGCCATTTTGGCTGCCACGCGACACGAATACAAAGGAACCGGAACGACGGTCAAGGCCGCCCACGCGCGGCGGGCGCACAATTGGAACTCGGGCATTGTCATCGCCATTATTGTGGCCATTGTGCTGCTTCAATTGCTCTTTGGCCGGACGTTTCGCCGGCACGGCTGGATGTATTCCGGGGGCGGATGGGGCGGCTATTCCGGCGGCGGCGGGTGGTTCGGAGGCGGCGGATCTTCCGGCGGTGGCGGTGGTTTTATGGGCGGTGGCGGCAGTTTCGGAGGTGGCGGCGCCAGCTCAAGTTGGTGACATGAAAACGCGCCATTTTCTCAGTCAACTGCAACACGACGCCATCGTCCGGGCCATCGGCGAGGCGGAAGCCGCGACCAGCGGGGAAATCCGCCTCTTTGTCACCCGCAAGGAACCGGAGGACCCGGTGGCGGCGGCGCAAAAGGTCTTCGAGCATCTGGGCATGCACAAGACCAAGGAGCGAAACGGCGTCCTGCTCTTCGTCGCGCCGCGCGCGCACAAATTTGCCATCATCGGTGACAAGGCGGTGCATGAGCGGTGTGGGGACGAATTCTGGAAGGAGGTCGCGGACGAGATTTCCACGCATTTCCGCCGCGGCGATTTCACCGACGGCATTTTGCACGGCATCCGCCGCGCCGGCCAGTTGCTGGCCCAACATTTCCCGCGCCATCCCGGCGACAAGAACCAACTGCCCGACGACATCGCCCACGATTGAAACGCGGTGCCGGCCGCGGGCGAAATCGGTCAATCTTAAAAAGCAGTCAAGGCCACAGATGAACACAGATTGACACAGATGGGAAGGAGTTGCGAAAAAGGCAGAAGTCATCCGACAGGTGAAAAACGCTTTTCAGGGAAATCTGTGTTCATCTGTGTTCATCTGTGGCTTCCGCTTTTTCCTAAAACCCAACTGCCGAATTCAGGTTAAAACGCGGCCCGGGAAATGACCTAACCTAAAGCAAGCCGGTGAAAAAGCGATGCCAGCGCGGCTGGAAATAATGCTGGCGATCCAGCGAGATGACCACCAAGCAAGCGCGCCCGACGATGCGGTTGCGGTCCACCGCGCCCCAAAAACGGGAGTCGTTGCTGTTGTCCCGGTTGTCGCCCATCATGAAATACTTCCCCGCCGGCACGGTGACCGGCCCGAAGCTGCGCAGGGCCGGCCGTTGCGGCAGGATCGTCACGGGGTGGGATGGAATTCCGCCCGCCTTTTCCCGGGCATACAGGCGGAGGCCATCGTGGTCCGGCGGCACGTCCCGGCCGGTCCCCGCGGGCAACGGCTCGTATTGGCAGGGGCGGCCATTGATCAGGAGCCGGTCCTTATCAAGTTGAATTTCATCCCCGGGCAGACCGACGACCCGTTTGACCAGCCGCGTGCCATCGGCCGGGGAGAAGAAAACCACGATGTCGCCGCGCTTGGGATCGCTCCATTGGGCCAGATGCCAGGTGGTGAAGGGCACTTTGAGGTCGTAAGCCAGTTTGTTGACAAACAAACGGTCGCCCTGGACGATGGTCGGGTTCATGGAGCCTGTGGGCACATCGTTCCAATCGGCTATGGCCGAACGGACCGATGTCAAGATGATAATGATCAGCGCCAGCGACTTGGTTTCGCGCAGCACTTTCTTCCACCGTTGCCGGCCTTTGGATTCCTTCATGGTTGATTTGACAGCGTTCGCGCGGTTTCGTTTAAATGGACGGCGCATTGGAAATCGTCACCTCTGCTTCCGCGTCCGCCTTTTCGCGCGCCACCATCGGCTGGGCGGGCAGGCGATCGAGGCGGCGCTTGCCCTCTTCAATTTGCTCCGGTGTCATCTCCTGGCGCAAGGCCTCGCAAACTTCGGCGGCGCCGGCGATGGAGCGCCGGGCCGCCAGGCTCATCCAAGCGTAAGCCTCCGGCAAGTCCACGGCTGTTCCGCGGCCGTGTTGGAGGCAAAGCCCGGCTTCAAACTGGGCCTGCGCGAGGCCCTTCTCGGCCGCCTTGCTGAACCATTTAAAGGCCTCTTCATCGTTGGCAGTTGTGCCCAGCCCGTTTTGGCAGCACTTGCCGACGTTGAACTCCGCTTCCGGCAGGCCCTGGGCTGCCGCTTTGCGAAACCACTCCAGGGCCTCCGCTTCATTTTTGGGAGCGCCTTCGCCGCTTTGCAGGCAGGAGGCCAGGCTGACCTGGCCGGCGGCGTCTCCGCTCTCGGCGGCGCGCCGGTACCATTGCGCCGCTTCCTGCGGGCTGGGATAAACGCCCAGCCCTTTTTGCAAACAAAGACCCAGGCTGACTTGCGCGCCGGGGTTGCCTTGCTCGGCCGCGAGCCGAAACCACTCCGCCGCCTCCTCGTAGTCCTGCGCCAGGCCCTGTCCGTTGGCGTGACAGATGCCGAAACTGAATTGTCCCCGCGCGTCCCCCTGCCGGGCCGCCTGGCCGAACCAATGCGCCGCCTCGGCGTAATTCTGCTCCACCCCGTCGCCTTCGGAGTAACAGGCCGCCAGTTCCACTTGCGCCTCGATGTTGCCCCGGCGCGCCGCGGCGAGCATTTGCGCGTGCCGTCCTTTGAGCACCAGTTTGGATCCCCCGGCGGCCGGGTCTTTGCGGGAGAAAAGTCTTCGGACGCCGAAGAGCACGCTCCAGAGGCCCATGAAAAGAACCTTGATAAATTTCATCGCCGCCGATTCCTTATGGCTCAAATCCCCATGTTGGCCAGCACGCTGGCAATGCGGTTGACCACCGCGGCCAGCCGCGGATGGGTGGTCTCGAACTCCCCGACCGAGGATTGCAAGCCGCCGATGGAATGCTGGAGCGTCTGCGGGTTCTTGGCCTCCCGCGTGGCTTCGCGGGCCGACACCTCCGCGAAGGAGGCGATGCTCTCGGCCTGTTCCTGATGCGTCTTGGACAGTTCGGTGATTTCGGTTTTAAGCTGTCCGAGCAGGTTCAGCAATTCCGCCCGTTGCTCCTTGCCCAGCGCGGCGGAGTTTTGAAGGCGGGCTTCGATTTTTGTAATTGTTTCTTGCAACATACCAAGCTTTCCCGGCCAACCTAGCGCAATCCCCGCCGGCAAGCAAATCCAAGCCGCTTCTTTTTCAGGCCAACGGCCAAATGCCTCAGTGACGGCGGCAAAGGAGGGTAGGGCGGGCACTCCGTTGCCCGCCGCGGCGGCGCGCACGGAGTGGGCGCCCTACCAACCTTCACTGACGGATTACCCAACGGCGCCGATTGGGACTTGAAATGTGCCGAGAAGTGGATTATTTATTCATGCAATGACCGGTTTGAACCGCATGTTTGTAGCGGCGTGCGCGTTGGCGGCAATGGGCTGCGGCGCGCAGCCCCAGGCCACGGCGCCTTCCGCCGCCAATTCCAACAGCAATCAAGTTCCTATGGTGCAAGTTCGTTTTCTCGATGATAAAGGAGTCCCGGGTCCGCTGGTCTCAACCCCGAAGATAGTCAAAACCGACCAGGAATGGCGCCGGCAGTTGACCCCCGAACAGTATCACGTCACCCGCAGCCAGGGCACTGAGACGGCCTTCTGCGGCGCTTTTTATGACCAGCATAAGCCGGGCGTCTATTATTGCGTCTGTTGCGGACTGCCCTTGTTCACGTCGGCGGCCAAATTCAATTCCGGCACCGGCTGGCCCAGCTTCTTCCAACCGGTGGCCAAGGAAAATATCGTATCCAAGCCCGACCACAGCGGAGGGATGAACCGGGTGGAAATTGAGTGCGCCCGCTGCGGCGCCCATCAGGGGCATGTCTTTGAGGACGGCCCGCCGCCCACCGGCCTTCGCTTTTGCATCAATTCGGCTTCCTTGTCCTTTAAGGAAAACCACAATCTCAAGGACGCCACCGCCCCTTAAGGGTCGGTGCAAGAATTACTTTCGATCATCTAACTTGTTTCTGCATCGGCCAGAGCGGCCGCCGGCAGCGCTCCGGACCGGTCCGGATTTTTCCCCCGTTCTGTTTTGACACGGCCCGCCTCTTTTCTATAATCGGGGGCAAACGACGGCCCATGAATGTGTTCAAACAACGCTACATCGGGTTGCTGGTGCTCCAACTGGCACTGAGCCTTCCGGCCCAACCCATCCTCGTCCAACCGCAGAACCAGAGCTTCGGTGGCAGCAGCCTCAGCAACCTTCGCCTCCGCAATCTGTCGGCCGACGGCGCCGAGGCCATCCTCACGGTGGATTTCAACTACGACGGCATCAACGGCCCGACCGCCCGCATCCTCCCCGTCATCACTGACAAAAAGCAGCCCAAAATCTCCGGCTGGTTTGGGGCCGACCCCGTGTCCGTCAGCACCGGCCGGGGCACCATTTCACTCCGGGTCAAGTTCTTCAACGACGATCCCGGCGTCCCCTCGGAACTCACGACCGATCATGTCAAGGTCCTCATGTTAAGTGATGGCGGAAACGCCATTCTCGGCCAGGGCCTCTTCGCCACCACCATCAAGTGGGGCAAGCCTAATGCCGAGGCGGCCAAAGCCTCGCCGCCTCAAACTCAGGAACAACCCCCTCTCCAGGCCCAAGCTGAGGCCAACCGGCTGGCCCAGGAAAAGGCCAGTGCCGACGCCGAAGCCCAACGAATTGCCGCCGAAAAAACCAGGGCCGAAGCGGAGGAAAAGGCCCGTCAGGAAGCCGCTGCCAGGCGCCTGGCAGACGAACAAGCCGCCGCCCAAGCCCGCGAGCAAGCCCGCCTCAAAGCCGAGGCCGAAGCCCAAGCCAAAGCCCGCGAGGAAGCCCGGCTCAAAGCCGAAGCCGAAGAAAAAGCGCGGGAAGTTGCCGAAGCCAAACGCCTGGCTGAAGAGAAGGCCAAAGCCGAGGCCGATGCCAGAGTCAAGGCTGAGGAAGAAAAGGAAAAAGCCCGCCAAATTGCCGAAGCCAAACGACTGGCGGAGGAAAAAGCCAAAGCGGAGGCCGACGCCAAAGCCGCTGAAGAAGCCAGGCTCAAGGCCGAAGCCCAAGAAAAGGCCCGCCAAATTGCCGAGGCCAAACGCCTGGCTGAGGAGAAGGCCAAAGCCGAGGCCGAAGCCAAAGCCCGTGAAGAAGCCAGGCTCAAGGCCCAAGCTGAAGCCAAGGCCCGCGAAGAAGCCCGCCTCAAAGCCGAGGCCGACGAAAAGGCCCGCCAGCAAGCCGTCGCCAGGCAATTGGCTGAAGAAAAAGCCAAAGCCGAAGCCGAAGCCAAAGCCCGCGAGGAAGCCAGACTCAAAGCCGAAGCGGCTGAGAAGGCCCGTCAGCAGGCCGAGGCCAAACGCCTGGCCGACGAGAAGGCCAAAGCCGAGGCGGAAGCCAAAGCCCGCGAGGAAGCCCGGCTCAAAGCCGAAGCCGAAGAAAAAGCGCGGGAAGTTGCTGAAGCCAAACGCCTGGCTGAAGAGAAGGCCAAAGCCGAGGCCGATGCCAGAGTCAAGGCTGAGGAAGAAAAGGAAAAAGCCCGCCAAATTGCCGAGGCCAAACGACTGGCCGAGGAAAAAGCCAAAGCGGACGCCGACGCCAAAGCCGCTGAAGAAGCCAGGCTCAAGGCCGAAGCCCAAGAAAAGGCCCGCCAAATTGCCGAGGCCAAACGACTGGCGGAGGAAAAAGCCAAAGCCGAGGCCGAAACCAAAGCCCGCGAGGAAGCCAGACTCAAAGCTGAAGCGGCTGAGAAGGCCCGCCAGCAGGCCGAGGCCAAACGACTGGCCGACGAGAAAGCCAAGGCAGAGGCGGAAGCCAAAGCCCGCGAAGAAGCCCGCCTTAAGGCCGAGGCCGACGCCAAAGCCGCTGAAGAAGCCAGGCTCAAGGCCGAAGCCCAAGAAAAGGCCCGCCAAATTGCCGAGGCCCGGCGGCTGGCCGAGGAAAAAGCGAAGGCGGAGGCCGAAGCCAAGGCCCGCGAAGAAACCCGCCTCAAAGCCGAAGCGGCTGAGAAGGCCCGTCAGCAAGCCGAGGCCAAACGACTGGCCGAGGAGAAAGCCAAGGCAGAGGTGGAAGCCAAAGCCCGCGAGGAAGCCAGACTTAAAGCCGAGGCCGATGCCAAAGCCGCCGAAGAGGCCCGGCTCAAGGCGGAAGCCCAAGAAAAGGCCCGCCAAGTTGCCGAGGCCCGGCGGCTGGCCGAGGAAAAGGCCAAAGCGGAGGCCGACGCCAAAGCCCGCGAAGATGCCAGACGCCTGGCCGAGGAGAAAGCCCAGGCCGCGGCCGCAACCACGCCAGCCGCAGCCCCCGCTTCCAAAGCCCCGTTCGTCATTTCTTCAAGGGCCAAAACCAAGATCACCAATATTGATGTCGTCAACCGGAACATTGACCGCACCGAAATGACCATCGGAGTCGAGTTCAAATACGCCAAGGAGGACGAGCTGCCCAACATGGGCGTGGATATCGCCAGCACCGACGAACCGCGGGCCAGCAGCTACTTCTCCAGCCCCCCCGCCAGCCTCGGCCGGGGCAGCCGCAACTTCGTCATGTTCCCCGTCAAATTCAACGCCGCCGCCGCCGCGCAGGACCTCCGGCTGGCCACCCTGCCGACTGACAAGGTTTGGATTTACCTGGCCGACGCCGGCGGCGCGAAGTCCTACGTCTATGAAGCCACCATGCTCCTGGTCTGGCACCTGCCCGGCGGCGCCCCGGCCTCCGCCGAGACGCGGGCGGCCCAAAACGCCATTGATATTGACAGCTTCAAACAGAACGACCTTTTCAACGGCTACGTCACCGTCCGTTACAACATGGCCGCCCGCAGCGGCGGCAGACTCCGAGTCCGCGTCTATGACTCCGCCCATCCGGCCACGGCGGACTGGTTCGTCTCCGACGACATAACGGTCAAATCCGGGCCGGGTCTCCAGTTGCTCAAGATCTCGGTGCCCAAGGAAGCGTCCTCGCCGGACCTTTTCAACGCCGACACGATCGAAGTGCAACTGCTCGACAAGAAGGATGCCGTGCTGGCCAGTGTCAAGAAACAATCGGCGATGAGCTGGGCCAAGCCCAAGTAATCCTTCCGTTCATTTTCGCCCGGCGGCGATCACGCCCTGGAAGGCGGGCTTGGGCCGGCATTGGCGGTCAAAGAGAAACGGATAATCTGTGCGGCCCCGCACCGGCCAGTCGTTCAACCAGGAATTTGCATCGGTCACGCCCCAGAAAGTCACGCGGGTAATTTGATCCCGATGTTTGACAAAAAGCTTGAACAGGCCGGCATATCGGGCGGCCAGCGCTTGTTGCGCGGCATCCGGCAGGCCGTTGGTGTAAGGGTTGTCTTCCGCCCGCAGCCGGTAATTCTGGCTGACCTGGGCGTCCAACCTGCTGGTGACCGCCGGCAGCACGCTGACATCCAACTCGGTGATCATGACTTTGAGACCGAGCCTGGCAAAGGCCTCAATGGTCTCATCCACATCGAGTAGGGGGGGCCAATCCACCCTGTAATGCCCCTGCAACCCAATTCCCGCCAGGGGCGCCCCTTGCGCCTGCAGCTTCTTGATCAAGGCGATGGCCCCCGCTCGTTTTGGCGCGTCTTCCAGCGAGAAGTCGTTGTAATACAACTGCGCGTTCGGATCGGCTTGGTGCGCAAATTGGAACGCTTTGAGCACGTAATCTTCGCCGATGATCTTCAGCCAGGGCGATGGGCGCAGCGTGCCGTCTTCGTTCACCGCTTCGTTAACCACGTCCCAACCGCCAATTTTGCCCTTGTAACGGCTGACGACGCTGAAGATGTGATCGTGCATTCGCAGCAACAGGGCGTCGCGGTTGAGCGGGGTCCCCTGTTCATCCTGGAATACCCAGGCGGGAGTTTGGAGGTGCCAGATCAAATTGTGGCCGATGATGAACATCCCGTTTTTGACGCCAAAGTCCACGTAACGGTCCCCCGGCCCAAAATTGTAGCGGTCGGGAGCGGGATGGATGCTTTCCCATTTCAAAACATTTTCCGGCGAGATCGTGTTAAAGTGCTTTTTGATCAGAGCCACTTCGCAACTGGCGCCGGCCGACTCGGTGATGTGCGACTCATTAATGGCCGCGCCCATGAGGAAGTCCTTTTTAAAGACGTCCTTCAAGGCTGGCTCTTGCTGGCCGGCCGAATTCATGGCCGCGCAGCCCATCCACAGGCAAGTGAAGGCAATAACCCAATCATCTCTCATCAAGTTCCAGGCAACGGGGTTTGCGGCGCGAATTTCTTCCTTCGTTCGACCAGTTCATCCTGAATTTGCAGATTGAGTTTTTTGTCAATTCCGTAAAAGAACGCCAGCGCGACGACGCCGACAAAAAACGTGATTGCCGGAACGACGCTGGCCGTGATGCGAATGCCCAGCAGCGAGTGGGCGGACTGAATCGCGTTGGGCACGTAACCGAAACAGCCGATCAGCCAGCCGCAAATCGCGCCGCCCAGGCCCAAGCCGGCTTTCAGCGCGAACACGATGCCGGAGAACACCACGCCGGTGGCCCGGCGGCTGGTTTTCCATTCGGCGTAGTCCGCAACGTCCGCCATCATCGCCCAGAGCAGCGGAATCGTAGGCGCATAAGACAGCGCAAGCAAAATGTTCAGCAAGAACATGAGTTTGACCGCGCCCGGCGGCAGGGCGATGAACAGCGCGGCAAAAATGGAGGTCAAAAACAAGCCGGTGACAAACACGGCCTTTTTGCCGAAACGCGATGAGAGCGTTTTGGAACACAGCACGCCAAGAATGGTCAGCACTTGCGCGGACATGTTGAAAAAGCCGAAGCCGACGGAAACGACATTTTTCTGATCGTCCGTTGCGATCAGTCCGAACGCATTGAGAATTCCGTGCCACAAACCGCCGCTGTGCAAAGCGGTCGTCACCATCCCGCACGATCGCAGCAGCTCAAAGAGCCGCGTTTTGTCCACGTAATAGGTGAAATAATAAAACAGCGCGGTGCCGCGCAGCGCCAGCGTGATGAACAGAAAGAGGGTCAGCACGAACATCGCTTTCCACGGGAGGTTTTTCAGAAGATCGGCGAAGTCCTGCTTGAAGGAGGATTTTTGGTTCGGATCGGGATGAACGCGTTCCCGGGCGCTGAAAAATGTGATGACAAAAAAGACAATCGCCAGAACTGAGAACATCCCAATGGTCAGAGACCAGCCTTTGGCGTTGTCGCCCTGCCCGAATTTGTTGACGAGCGAGAGCGTCAATCCCTGCACGACGAACTGCGCGGCCATGGCGAAGAAGAAGCGGTAGGAGGAAAGGAGGGTGCGTTCGTCCACGTCGCTGGTCATCACGCCGTTGAGCGCCGAATAGGGCAGATTGTTGACCGAATAAATGGTCATCAGCAGAAAATAAGTGACGTAGGCGTAAATGAGTTTTCCCGTTGGGCCAAAATGCGGCGTCGTGAAAGTCAGCGTGAATAAAATGCCAAAGGGCACCGCCGACCACAAAACCCACGGACGAAATTTCCCCCATCTCGTGTTGGTGCGGTCGGCGACCACACCCATGAAGGGATCGAAGAAGGCGTCCCAAAACCGCCCGGCCAACAAAAGTGTTCCGGCGGCCGCGGCGCTGATTCCGAAGGTGTCGGTGTAAAAACCCAGTTGAAACATCAGCATCGTTTGGAAAACAAAGTTGGCGCCGGCGTCTCCGAAGCCGTAGCCGACTTTCTCCCGAAACGGGATTTTTTGTCGCGGATCAATCATAAATTCATCATTTCATTGTGCGCGGGACACGCCGCTAGGAGGAATGCTTTTCCCTCAATCTCTTTGCCACATCCTCCATCGTTCCCTTGAAGGGTCCGGCTGTTTCCATCTTGATCGAAACAAGCGCGGCGGCGAACTTCAAGGATTGTTGTGCGCTATGATCCAGCCGGCGAGAGAGGTAGGCCGCGAAGGCCGTATCCCCGCGGCCGGTCCTGCCCGCCATGCTGATGTTGGAGAACTTCTCATAGAGCGTCCGGCCGTTGACCCGCGCCAGCACGCCCTGGGAGTGGGTGATCATGATTTCCGGGCAGCCCCATGATTGGACAATGATCGCGGCCTTTTCCAGGTCCTCGGTTCCGGTCAGAATGCGGGCTTCCACGACGTCCAGCTTGAGCTTGTCCATCATGGCCGCAATGTCTTTTTTATTGGCGACGTCGCTGAACTGTATGTCATGGGTCACCGGGGTAAGGTGGCGGACGAAGCTCTGCATGTCGGCCGACAGGCTGTGCCGCCGGGCCTTCAAACCCTTCATAAGAGCCATGTCGAACTCGGTGTCGGAAATCCCGGCCAGATGAACGCATGTGGAGTTGAGCTTCGGAACGTCGCCGATCGCTATCAAGCCGGCTGTTTTGACCAGGGTCAGCTTGCGCTCGTCCACGTTCGCGGATTCGTGCAGGACCCTCGAATATGTCGTCTCCGCGCTCGGGATGAGGTAGGTGTCCACACCCGCGTCCTTCAAGGGCTGAAGGATGATTTCATCCTTTTTCGCCATTTTTACGACGGCGGCGACTCTTTTTCCCACGCGCGCCGCCACCATGGCGCCGCACAGAACGGCGCTCCCCGGGGCGACAACCGGTTTTCCGCCGAAGGGAATGATCTCGTCGTAGCATATATGACCGACGAAGGTGATGTCGTAGTTCATGGACGCGTCAATCCTCTTTTAAAAGTCCGGCCAGGAATGATGTCAAGGACTCTGAATCAATGATTGTCGCGCCCTTTTGCGTTTGCATCTCTTTGATATGCTGCAGGACCAGGTGCGTCCAAACGGCGCCTGGCCGGGGATAGGCGGCGACGATGTAATGAGGCCCGGGGGCGGATTCTCCCGCTTCCTTTTCCAGTTCGGCCCGGAGGTTGTCCGGGGTGATCATGGAATTGCCGTAATCGAACACCACCCTGTCCATGTGCTTATAGACGTCCTTGCTCTCTTTTGTCATGCCGTAGTAATCCAAAAGCTGGGCGAAAACGTAATTGGAAGTGGTGTAAACGTCCTTGCCCTGGTCCGATTCCACCGGCTGGCCTTCCTCCGTGCGGGCCATGGCCCAGCCCATGAAGGTGCGGTTGTTCTTGTAGATCGTCTTGAGGATCTTCCTGGCACGATCCGCCGGGATGAACGACTCTTCGCCGATGGCAATCAAGTACCAGAGCGCGTCCAGTTGGTTGGTCCAGACATCCGTGTTGGTTTTCCCCGTTGCCGGATCGAAACAGGTGACGTAATACTGGAGCTTGTCGCCCTTTTTATTCTTTCCGTCCCGCCATAGCTTCTCGAAGCTCACGCGGGCCTTGTCGAACGCTGTCTGAATCCGCGCCCTGGCGGGTGGGTCGTTCAGCATTTCCGCCATGACAATCATGGCCTTGCAGCCGGCCAGGAAGGTCGTGGCGTCATAGGCGTCCGCGCCGAAGAGGACCAGGTTGTCGAATGTGTTCTTGACCTCGTCGGGATAGCCCTCGGGCACCCCGTCGCCGTCGCAGTCCTGCTTGAGCAGGGATTCCAGCCCGAATTGGAGCGTCTGCCAATTCTTCTTGAGAAACTCGATGTCTCCCGTGAACTTCACGTTGCGCAGGACGCGCATCGCCAGCTTGGGGAAAAGGTCCACCCAGTAGTTGTTGTTGTACCAGGCATAATCGCTGACGTTGCGCAGGGCATGGCCCTTGGGCAGGGCGCCGACGTCGTGCGCCACGCTGCCCTTGACCTTGAAGGCGTCCCGGATTTGGGTCATCGCCATGCCCTCGTATTCCTCCGGATGCTCTTGGAAATGCTTTCTGGCTTCCACGAACGAGGAGTGGAAGTGGTAGAAGCGCGGGGTGGGGTCCTCGGCCTCAATGGAGTCTATGAATCTCTGGCAAAGCTCCTTTTCCACGCGCGGGAACAGGATCAGAAGCACCATGGAATACCAATCCACATCCGATGGATTAATGTAGGCGTAGTCGAAGCATTCAAGGAACCGCGCGCGCTCATGGCCCTGGTCGTCTTCAACCCAGACGGCGCAGTTTGACAATGGGAAATGCAACTCATTGAGCATCAGCCGGGTCAGGCGCAGGGCGCCGGCCCTGTCCTCCTTGTAGGAGGGGCTTGCCTGGATGAAATCCAAAATCCGTTTCTGAAATTTCACGGTCCGGTCCCACCACTGCGGATATTTCTCCAGGGCCAGCTGGGCCATGTCAATGACCCGCTCCTGCTTGTCCGCGAAGCTCCTGACGTACTTGCGCTCGAACTTCGCCCCGTCAACGAAGACCTGTTCCGGGAAGTCCAGGACAACGGCCACGGGAATTTTTTTCCTCGCCCCCGGCTCCAGCGTGAAGGTCAGGCTCAGTGCCGCTCCATAATCGCTTTTGGGAAGCGGCTGCCGTTTTTCGTAGAAGCTGCCGTCCGCGTTCAAAAGGAGATCCTGGCTGCACCGGTTCAGGCAGAAATAGGGCTGGATGTCCACGGCAACGCCGGACGTTTCGGCGACTGCCAGCGCCATCCGGTTCGGGCTTTCCGTGCTTGCCATCACTACTCCCCGCGCATCCGCGGACCGAAACTCCTTATGCGCATGGCCGTGGACAGGGGCCGAACAGATATAGACGCTGTCCTGGTCAGTCGGTTTAAGCTCCTTTTCCTGAAGGTTGACCAGGGAGGGCCTGGGCACCACGAGCGTGATCTCCTGGGCCTGGTCGGCGGCGTTTTCCACATCGAACTCTTCAACGCCCAGCGGCATCAACGCCTGGGATTCACCCGACAGGAAGGGGGAAACCAGTCTCCTGGTTACTTTCACCTTCCCCAGTTTGCAGGCAATCTCCAGCGATGGCGTGGCGATGGTGAGGGAGACGTTTCTATCCGCAATCGGCGGATGGTAGTAGTTCTCAATGGCCGGGATGTCGTCGGGAGTCTCGGGGACCTGCGGCTTTCTTTGCGTGAGCATGGTGAATTTGCCGCCGATGCGCACGAAGGGCGCGGAGGCGAATTGGATCGCCTTTTGGTTCAGCAGAATGAGCCGGCCCGCGTCGTTCAGGCGGTTGTACAGACCGTAGGGGGAAATGCCCACCGAGCACGTGGGCGCCCCTTGCAGGGCCACCGTTTGCGGGAACTGCAGGGTCTTGGACATGCCCTGGAAGTGGACCGTCATTTTGTTCCGTTCGTAAATGGCGGCTATTCTGGCTCCCGCGATGGTATAAATATCGCGCACGTCGAATGCAGCGGAGTTCGGCATCTTTTCCCCCTCTCGGTTATCAGGCTTGATGGTTCAGCACTTGCCTCCGAACGCGAAACCTTTTTTCCGCGCCGGTTTTTCTGCGGTCTTCTTCACGGGCGCCGCGGTCCCGGCGCCGCCCGGCTCCTTTTCCTTGCTGAGGTCAATCGGCATTTTCGTTGACGGATAAGGCTTTACAGCCCCGAACAGCAAGTCCGCGGCGACCCGGATCGAATCGGGGGAGCCTGAGAAATTGCAGACCACCGCATCGGCCTCCTTGGTCGTGCCTTTGAGATAAGGGAAGTTCGTCACGACAACCACCGTGTGTCCGGCGTCTTTCAACGCCTTCACCAAGGCTTGGTTGTTGCCTTTCTTTTCGATGCGGGCGTAGTAGTTGGTCATGACGACGAGATCCGCTTCCTTCGCCAGCCCGAGTGCTTCTTCCACATCCTCGTCGCTGGCGTGGAAGCCCGTGTCGTCCAGGATGAGGTTGATGGAGTGCCTGGCCATCTGTTCGCAGAACATGTGGGGATGACTGTAGAGGTCCTTTCCCAGGAAGGGATACGGAATGAGCTGCTCGATGACCAGGATCTTCTTGTCCTTGCTCAAGGGCAGCAGATTCTTGTCGTCGCGCACCACCAGAAGGGCTTTATGGGCCACTTCCCAGGAAAATTCGATCACTTCCTTGCTCCTGACGATGGCCTTGGTCTTGTCCGGATCCATTTTCCCGGCTTTTTCGAACAGGCCCTGGTCGTACTTCATGCACAGAAGCCGCCGGACCGCGTCGTTGAGCCGCTCTTCGGAAAGCTCTCCACACTCGATGGCGCTCTTGATGCCGAAGAGGCACTGGGAGCGGGATTCATCGTCCGCCTTGAGCAGGATGGTGTCCACGCCTGCCTTGATCGCCAGGGCGCAGGCCTGGGGCAGCGGCCACTTTTTCAGGATGGCGGCCATGCCGATGGCGTCCGAGACGATGACGCCTTTGAATCCCATTTCTCCCCTGAGAAGATCAGTGAGGATTTTGGAAGACAGGGTGGCGGGGAACTCCTTGTCGAAGGCCGGGAAGATCGTATGGGCCGTCATGAGGGCCTTGGCGCCCGCGTTGATGCCGGCCTGGAAGGTCACCAGCTCAACTTCGCGCATGCGCTTGAGGTCCGCCCGGCAGACGTCCAGCACGTCGTGCGCGTCGGTCGCCGAATCGCCGCGGCCTGCGAAGTGCTTGACCGTGGCGACAATGCCCGCATCCTGGTACCCGCGCACCGTGGCCTCCACGTACTTGGCGCAAATCTTCGGATCATCGCCGAAGGAGCGCACACCGATTTCGGGGTTCAACGGATTGATATTGACGTCGCAGACCGGGTGGTAGAACTGCGTGACACCGATGGCGGCCATCTGCCGGCCCAGCGTATTGGCCACTTTATAGGCCAGATCGAGGTCCCCAATGGCGGTCATCGCCATGGGCGGTGGAAACTGCACGACGTGACCGGAAGTGTAGTCGTTCTTGAAATCGCCTTCCATGTCAATAGTGATATGCAGGGGAATGCCCGAGGGCCGGCTCATGGCAATTTCCTGCAGCTTGTTCAGGGCGGCCGTCAGCTCTTCCGGAGACACGCTCACGCCGTAGTTATGATCGTCGAAATAGGTGTGCGCGATGTCGAAATAGTCCTTGGGCTTCTTGAAGTGAGGGTCCACCTGCGAACGCCCCCAATACAGGTTCTTGCATGTTTCCAGCGCGTACGGTTCCAGGCAAAGGCCCCCGGCGTGCAGTTGGGTGACCTGTTCGATCCCCGAGGGCGTCAGGTAAGCCCCGCGCCAGGTGAAGGTCAGAACTTGGCCGCATTTTTCCGCCAGGGTCATTTTCGCCAGCTTGGCTGAAACAAATTCGTCTCTTTCATTGGACATAACGCATCAATTCTATAATTGTTTTATAGCTTTGCCCTGTTCGCCCGATCGCGGTCGCCAGGTCCGACACGTAGCTTGCGTGAAGGCATGGGCATTGATGACTCCCGTGCCCCGAAAGTGTCCGATTCGGTTCTCATTGCGGCGACTCTGGGGTTTGGAATGCCGGCGCGTCAAGCAATATTGTTGAGCCAACGGCAGTGCGCAGGCTGTAGGCGGCCTTTTCCGTAAACGAAAGCTTGTGTCGCTGTGCGGGCATCAGCTTGTCACTGTCAGGATTAGCTTCTGCAAGTCCGCCTCGCGCGAGGAGGTGCCGACCATGATCTCAAATTCGCCCGGCTCGACAACATACTGCGAATGGATGTCGTAAAAAGCCAGCGACGCGGGCGTGATTCCCAGCGTGACGGTTTTGGTCTCGCCCGGCCGCAGCGATATCTTCGCAAAGCCTTTGAGCTCCTTGACCGGCCGCGTGACCGAGGCGACCCGGTCGCGAATGTACATTTGAACCACCTCCTGCCCTTCGCGCCGGCCGGTGTTGGTCACGTCAACCCTAACGTGTGTGGATTCCCGCGGCCGGATTTTTTTGCGCGCCAGGCGCGGATTTTTCAAGGCGAAGGAAGTGTAGCTCAGGCCGTAACCGAAAGGATAGAGCGGGGAAACGTCGTCAAACAAATAGCCGCGCCGGGCCGAGGGCTTGTGGTTGTAGAAGGCCGGCAGATGCCCGGCCGAGCGGGGGATCGTGATCGGCAGCTTGCCGCACGGGTTGAACTGCCCGAAGAGCACATCGGCCACCGCGCGGCCTGTCTCCTGGCCCAGATACCAGCACTCGAAGATCACCGGCGCCACCTGGCTCAGGTAATTGATGGACAGCGGACGCCCGTTGAAGAGCAGCACGATGACCGGCTTGCCGGTCGTCACCAGGGCGTTGACCAACGCCTCCTGGCGCCCGACCAGCCGCAGTTGGGTCCGATCCCCCAAGTGCGCTTTCGACCACGCCTCACGCGAAGTCTGCTCGTTGTCCCCGATGACTACAATGACGACCTCCGCCCCCTTGGCCACTTCGACCGCTTGCTGGATTTGCTTCAGGTCGGCGGCGGGATCGCTGGGCGTGACCAAGTCCTGGTTCCAGGAGCCGCCAACGGTGATTTTGCATCCTTCGCTGTAAGGCACCTCCACGTGGTCGCCCACTTTGGAACGGATGCCTTCCAGAACCGATGTGTAATACTTGGGCCGCCCGCTGTTGCCGCCCAGCAATTGGCGGTCCGCATTGGGGCCGATCACGGCAATGGACCGGATTTTGCCCGGATCCAACGGAACCAGCCCATTGTCGTTCTTGAGCAGCGTGATCGTTTCCCGCCCCGCCTGCAAGGCGAGTTGCCGATTGTCCTCGCTCCCGACGACCTGCGCGGCCAGGGCCGGGTCCACGTAGGGATCATCGAACAAGCCCATCTTGAATTTCCAATGGAGCATCGGCTCGATCAGCTCGTCCAACAGCCTTTCCTTGAGTTTCCCCGCCCGCACCAGCGCGCACAAATGCAAATAGCAATCCGGCTCCGGAAATTCCACGTTCACTCCCGCCTTGACGGCCAGCGCGCACGCCTCGGCCTTGTCCCGCGCCACGCCATGCCCGTGTGTTTCGGGCCGCTCGCCCAACTCCCATATCGCGTAATAATCGGAGACGACAAAACCCTTGAAACCCCACTCCTTTCGCAGCACCTGCCGCAGCAACCATTCACTGGCGTGCGAGGGCACCCCGTCAATTTCATTGTAGGAAGCCATCACGCTCACCGCGCCGGCTTCTTGAATGGCCTCCTTGAAGGGGCGAAAAAAAACCTCCCTCAATTCCCGCAGCGATATGTTGGCCGGCCCGCAGTTCATTCCCGACTCCGGCTGCCCGTGGGCGGCAAAATGTTTTAACGTGGCGATGAGATGCTTTTTATTTCTGAAACTGGCATTGCCTTGAAATCCCCGCACAGCCGCCTGGCCCAGTTGCGATACCAGGAAAGGGTCCTCGCCGAAGGTCTCCTCAACCCGGCCCCAACGCGGATCCCGCGCCACGTCCAGCACAGGCGTCAGGGCCTGATGCGTCCCCCGCAGCCGCGCCTCCTCAGCCGTCATGGCGTAGAGCGCCTGGACCAGCGACGGATCGAACGTCGCAGCCAAGCCGATGGGCTGGGGAAAACTGGTGGCGTCCCGGGCGGCGTGGCCGTGGAGGCATTCTTCGTGGAAGAATACCGGGATGCCCAGGCGGCTGTTTTCAATGAAAAACTTCTGGATCGCGTTGGTCAGCTCCGCCATTTCCCGCGCATCCTTGCCTTTGCCCGCGTCGCTGATCCGGCCCACTTGTCCCAATCCGTGGCCCTCTTTGAAGGCCGAGCGGGCTTTTGGCAAATCGAAATTGCCCTGGGCATCCACCAACAGGTCGGTCTTCTTTTGCCAGACGCAAAGCATTTGGGCGGCCTTCTCCTCCAGAGTCATCCGTGAAAGCAGGTCTTTGACCCGCCGTTCGGCTGGAAGATTGGGGTTCTTGTAATCGGCGCTCTGCGCCAAGGCGGTTCTTCGCTTCGGGTTTATGGACCTGCGCTTTTTGTTCGAGCGTCGAACAAATTGCGGGCCACCGGTTCGGTCTGCTTTCATCGCGCCCTATTCTTTCGTGATGTTTCCGCCGCGCAAGGTAAAAGTTTGCGCGGCGGCTGGCTTTCCTTTGAGAATCTCTTGCCGCAAGAGGTTTTTGAACCGTGCTTTGCTCACATAATGGTCCGAAAGCAGACGGCCATTCCACAGCAGGCTAAAGACGCCATAATAGGAGGGCGCGTTTTGGGCTTCGCGCGCGTTCTTGAGTACGGTCACCTTCAACCGGAGGCCATGGTCGGCTGCCACTTCTGAAAGGCCCTTCACAGACTTTGGCAGCATTGGGCACTGAGGGCAGTACACGACATGCAAACCTCGATACTTGGTTGCGCTGCCGCTGATTTTACGGAAGCGCGGTTCGGGACCCTCTCTCAGGTGGCGGGTCACCAACTGGAATCGGCCGGTTGCTCCGACCGCTCGAAAGCCATTCTTTAAGAAGACCTCTTTGCTTGCCATCCAGGGTCCGTCGCTCACCATAGCCGCCACGCCGATGGCGCCAGTCCGGCGCGCCTCTTTGAGGCAGGCTTCAATCAGTCGGCTACCCAAGCCCCCTATCCTTTGCCCTCTGGGATAGACCCACAGACAATGCACAAACAGCCACCCGCTGGCATCAACCGGGCGCCAGGCGCACTCCCCTGGCACGTACTCGAGGAAACCAAGCGGCCTGCCTTCTCCATCCCGGAATAAGAGAAACTGAAGGCCTTCGGCGAAGCGCCGCCGCAGCCATTCGACCTTGCGTTGAAACCCGTGGTTTTTCCGATTCGTGAGGCAGCCTATCCCGCACTCGGAAAGGTTCACGGGGCCGACTTTCTCCAGCAATATCTTGTCCGGGCGCATTCGCTGTACCCATAGTCTCGGGTCCGTCTGACGCAAAAGGTCACGCACGACGGCCCACAGCACAAGCAAAAACAGAAACGGCAAACACCTCGGCGGCTTCAAATCATGATATTTCGTGCTGGACGAAACGGCGTGGATGGATTATTTCATGGGTCGAACAAATGCCGTGAAGAACCGGCTCCGAAGAATTGATCTCGACAATATCAAGGTCGCCCGCAGCGAGACGGCCCGAGATATTAACCGGCGCATCGTGCTCAATCTGGTGCGCCGGCACCAGCCTATCTCACGCGCGGCCCTGGCACGCCGCTCGGGCATGCAACGCAGCACCGTTTCCGCCATCACCGAGCAGTTGATTGCCGATCGCTGGGTCTTGGAAGGGGCCGTCGGCCAGTTGCCCCGCGGCCGCAAGCCCACTTTCCTTCATCTGAATTCCGACCGCGCCGGTATTATCGGAATTGATATTCAACCTCACGTCACAACCCTGGCCGTTTCCTCCATGGACAGCCGTTTCCTGGCCCAGGAGCAGATTTCCACCGGCGCCGACCCGGCTGAGTTCATCGTGCGCCTGGGCCGGCGAGTGACGGACTTGATGCGCGCCTACCCCAGGAATTTTTATGAGGGCATCGGCGTCAGCCTGCCGGGCCGCATTGATTCCTCCTCCCACCGGCTGATCTTCGCTCCCAATCTGGGATGGAGCGATCTGGATCTCAAGACGCCCTTGGAACTGGCCACCGGCCTTCCCGTTGAACTGGAGAATGCCGCCAACGCCTGCGCCTTGGCTGAACTGTGGTCCGGCCGCAATTGCGAGGGCGTCAGCAACCTCGTCGCCGTGACTGTTTCCGATGAAATCGGCGTCGGCATGATCATCAACGGCCAGCTCCTTCGCGGCTCCACCGGCGCCGCCGGCGAATTCGGCCACGTCTCCATCCTGGCCGATGGCCCCCCCTGCCGGTGCGGCAACTTGGGTTGCTGGGAGATGCTCGCCTCCAATTCAGCCGCCATGCGCTATTACGCCGAATCGGCCGCCACGCGCAAGGGCGAAGTCGGCTCCAAGAGCGCCACCGCTTGCCTGTCCTTCGGCGACCTGCTGCGCCTGATGGAGCAGGGGGATGAAAAGGCGACCCGGGCGCTGGATCAAATGGCCCATTATCTGGGGGCCGGCATCGCGATGCTGGTCACCGGCCTTGCTCCCGATGTTCTTGTCGTTGTGGGAGATGTGACCCGCGCCTGGCATCGGGTCGGCCCCATCGTCACCCAAACCGTCAACGCCTGCTCCTTCGCCCACGCCGCCACGCGCATCCTGGCCACCGACCCGGAGGCGCAACCCCGCTTGCAGGGGACCGTCGCCCTGGTGTTGCAGCAGCACTTCGACGCCCCCGGTTAATTTTTTTAAAAAAACATCTGGACAAGGATTGTCTATTTCAATATAGTTCACGCCGAAAACAAAAGAACCCGTGACCGCATTCGTCGTCCCATTATACGAATCGAGACGGAGTCAGCGGCCCGTCAAAGAGGCCGGTGAGAGGGTCATTCAATGGCAAATGACAGGAAGCGACGGGGCAGGAAGTTGGTCTTATTGAAAGTTCCCAAAGCAGCAACGAACCCTGAACCTCACAAGAACCAATCGAAAACAAATAGAATACCTATGAAAACACACATCAAGAATTATGCCTATCACGGCCTGGCAGCCGTGGTCCTGGTCGCATTATGCGGCGTGGCGCGAGCCGACATCAACGGTTCCGCGTTCTCAACGAACCTCACAGCCTGGCCAAGCGAGCCAGCGAGCAACCCCCAACAACCTTTTTACACCACATCGCTTACGGGCTTGGGCGCCGACGGCATGCCCGGAGCCGCAACGGGAGCAACGGCTCTCGCATTAGGCGAGACCTTTACGATTACCAACGGGGCAGGGGCCGCCTTCGGGCCGGGACCAGGTACCGGCACCAACTACGTCTTGACGGGCATTGGGCTTGTGCTTTCGGGTTACAGCAGTTCAGTGCCGGTCACGCTCCATCTTTACGACGTCACCGCCAACCTGACCTCGACCAGTGGCAGCATTTACAATGGCAGCGGGGCCAGTTTCACCCAGACCAGCCCGACAACGATAGGCGATTTATTTGGCGAAGGCGTGGGTTTGGACTTCACCAACAACGTGAACTCGGGGGGCGAAGCCATTCGCTACTTGAGCCTGCAAAACGGGCCGGATACTTACGGCGACCAGGTGATCCTGGCCTCCAACCATACGTATTGCCTGGAGATTTCGGTACCGGCTTCGAGTTCGAGTATTGTGTACTTTTTCAGGCATTTTGGCTCCCCTGACCCTGGCGGTGAGGGCATGCAGACCGGCAACTTCACTCCCGCTAACGCGGTGACGACGCCCGGGTATAACAGCACGTTCGCCATAGCTCTTTACGGCTATCCCGCCACTAATGCCCAGGCGATTTCAGCCAACACATCAACCAACATTGTTCAGATGACGAACTTCTGGATTGACCAATTCAACGCGCTCTCCGTTCTGCCGGTCAACCCCTACTACAACGGTGTGGATTACAGTGCGGGCCAAATCAGCGAAATCTGGAGCAGTTGGTTTGGCGTCACGCCAACGGTCTATTGGGACAACACCAACGATGCCCAAGGCGATACCAATGGCGGTCTCGGTGGCTCGATGCTCATCGAGCTGGACATGACAGCAGGCAACCAGCTTGAGTTGTGGGATGGGGCCAACGGCATCACTCCCGCGTTAAATGGCGCCGCTCTAGGATTGACCAGCTTTGAATGCGATGTCATGTTTGACTCCAGCTCGGCCGTTCAGACCAATGAGGCTGGCTTGGTGTATTTCGGCAACCTGCAGTTCGGGATCAGGGAAGCTAACTACAATCAGGATTATTTGGGAAATGGAGCTGATACCCAGGTTCCCCAGACAATGTCCAATCAGTGGATTCACGTCAAAATCCCGATTTCTGCAATGACCGACACGGCATTAAGCGACATTATGGACGTTCTGGTTCACATTTATGGGCCCTATGGAGCGTATCCCTCCGCTCCTGCCGGGGATTTAGTCGGGAATGTAAAGATGTGGGTGGACAACATCAAGTTTAAAGCCCCGCTGGCACTTCCCCTGATTCCACCCCCCGCTATGAGAATCTATAAGGCTACCGCTGGCACGGCGCGGTTTTTTACCACCGGCCCGCAATACACGCGCGTGGAGCTTGGGACGATTGATCAAAGCCAATCCTGGATCGGCAGCGTGAGCGACACCGGCAATATCTCCGCTCCTTTTAGCCAACCCGTCAGTTATTCCTTTACCTTGAGCAGCGCTTCGGCCGATCCCACTTTTCAAACCTCAATATGGTTGGTGGACGGCCTGGGCGCCAACACCTACAACGGCGCCGATTACACCCTGGGCACAGAGCTATGGCTCGAAATTCTCGGCAACGGCGCTGATGGAGTCACGGCCAACGTGGCGTGGAAAGCCAACGATACCGGCTCCAATCCAACCAACACCGCACTCAGGATTACGAACGCGACCGGCGTGGGCACTTGGACGCTGACGTTCACGGGAGAAACCAATGGCACTTTGATGGCGCCAGGGTGGATTACTCCATCCAACTTCACGGTCGCCGATCCCAATGTCGCGACTGACTTCGCCAATCCCCTGACCGTCTGGTTTGGGGTTGAAAACAACGGCAGCGTGTACGGAGGCTACGAAGACTTCACGCGAATCAGCGTCACCAATGTGGCCGGAGTGAACGAGTTGGACATATTCGCCAACGATACGGACATCAACACGAATATTTGGTCATTTCAAAATGACGTCGGCACACCCACAGGCTATTATCAGATTACAAATACTACTGCTAACTTCACGTCCGATTATCCTGCCTCCATCGAACCCATCTTCGTGGTTACCACCAACACGCCCATCTGGGTCAGTTGGAATGTCACCACCAATGGGTACGGCTTGGGGGAAAGTTCCACAGGCGCGCTGCCCATCAGCTCGCTGGTTTCCCCGGCCTCATTTAGCGGATACACCGACGTGCAGCTCCAATGCACCGTCGGCAGCACCAACTGGGCTTTGATTCCCAAGGATTGTCTGCCTCCGGGGAATGAGGGATTCTTCGAGGTTGTCAATCCGCCTCCACAGAATTAGTTTGGACGGGCGAAAAGGTCTCAGGAAGGCGCCGGGAAACTGGCGCCTTCTCTTATTTGTAAGGGGTCGCAGGCCAATTCGGCCACGTCTCCATCCTGGCCGATGGCCCCCCTGCCGGTGCGGCAATTTGGGTTGCTGGGAACTGCTCACCTCCAATTTAGCCTTAAAAGCCACAGATGAACACAGATAGACACAGATCAGAAAGAGTGGCGAAAAAAAGCAAAGTCACCCAACGGGTGGAAGACGCTTTTCAAAGAAATCTGTGTTCATCTGTGTCCATCTGTGGCTTCCGGTTTTTCCCTGAAATCCAACTGCCGGATTTAGGTCGAGCCGCCATGCGCAAGGGTGAAGTCGGCTCCAAAAGCGCCACGGCCCGCCTGTCCTTCGGCGACCTGCTGCGCCTGATGGAGCAGGGGGATGAAAAGGCGACCCGGGCGCTGGATCAAATGGCCCATTATCTGGGGGCCGGCATCGCCATGCCGGTCACCGGCCTTGCTCCCGATGTTCTTGTCGTTGTGGGAGATGTGACCCGCGCCTGGCATCGGGTCGGCCCCATCGTCACCCAAACCGTCAACACCTGCTCTTTCGCCCACGCCGCCACGCGCATCCTGGCCACCGGCCCGGAGGCGCAACCCCCCTTGCAAGGGACCGTCACCCTTGGTGTTGCAGCAGCACTTCGACGCCCCAGGTTGATTTTTAAGAATAAGTCGCGGACAAAGGGGCAGTTGGCACGGATTATGTTGCCAATCGTTACATCCGTTCAGTTTTTATTTAAAAAAGTCCTCGACAAGGATGGCAAATTGCAATATAGTTCGACTCGAAAACAAAATGTCCATGAAAGAAGCCGTGCTATCGGGTTACCCGTTGAGGCGGCGGCGTGGCAGACCAACGGTCGGCGACACCGCTTTTACGCTCATTGAACTGTTGGTGGTCATCGCCATCATAGCGATCCTGGCCTCCCTGTTGTTGCCCGCGCTGACCAGGTCCAAGCAACAGGCCCAGGGAACTCAGTGCCGCAGCAACCTCAGGCAAATGGGCGTGGGGGCCACCATGTACCTTGGTGACAACAGGGGCTATATGATGCCCAACGGCGATGAATCCTATCAACCGTCAATTACATATCTGGCCGGCTATCCGCAGTGGTGTCCGGGCCGGGAAGATGAACTGGTGGAATCGAGCAACGTTTTTATCATGGCGGGACTTCTTTACCCCTATGTCAAGAATGTCGCCATCTATAAATGTCCGGCTGATCAAACCTTCGTCTATCAGACCCAAACGCCCAAAACCCGCAGCATGTCCATGAACGGCTGGATGAGTCCCGCTCCGCCCAGCCAGGCGGACATGGGCAACACCAGGAATTGCCACATGTATTTCAAGGAGGTGGATTTGAACTTCGGCGGCGCCGCCAATCTCTGGCTTTTGATGGATGAGAATCCTCACAGTATAAATGACGGGTTTATGCTCAGCAATCCGAACGATGGCGGTTGGGTGGATTGGCCCGCCATCTACCACGATAACGCCAATGGTGTCCTGTTTTGCGACGGCCACGCCGTGATCCACAAGTGGACCGACCCCAAAGTGCTCGACGATACAACGCAGAACCCCAACAACGGCGATGCCACTCCGGCAACTCCGGGCTACCCGGACTATCCGTGGATCTGTCACGTCAGCACGATGACGAACATAGATGAATTCTGACCCGCCGCGAGTGGGTCGCATCGAGGACCATCACAATATGCAAATCCAGCCGATGAATTTCCAGAGCTTGCGGAACGCCGGCAAGACGGTGCGAAAAGCCTTCACTCTAATTGAACTGCTGGTGGTCATCGCCATCATAGCGATCCTGGCCGCCCTGTTGTTACCCGCCCTGGCCAAGGCCAAGGCGGAGGGGAATCGCGCCACGTGCAAGAGCAACGAGAAGCAACAACTCCTGGCGCTGGCCATGTACGCGGGCGAAAACAAGGACTTTCTTCCGGTCAGCCTCGCTGGCTATTGGGCGCATGACATGTCCGCCAATGTCTGCCAGGCCATGACCGCCAATGGCGCCGCTTTCAAAATCTGGTATGATCCCGGCGACATCGGGGATTCCTCCGTGAATCTCCTTAAAGAATGGACCAACTGGAATTTCCTCGGTTATTCGCAAGTGGGCTATGCTCAAACTTTCCCCGGCACGGCTTCCTACAGCCCTTATGGGGAATGGGCATTTCAAACCAACCTCAACGTCAAACTGAGCGAGAGTTTTGTATCTTACGAGGGCCAAAGCCTGCCCATTAGCCTCGCCGCCCGTCCGCAGTTGGCATGTGAAATGCTCACTGCGCTCCCGTCTCCTCCCCCCACTCCCATGACCCTTAGCCTGCTGGAAGGATATAAGTGGAATGGGCTGATCGGGGGGGAGTACACTTATACCACTTCCCACATGTCCAGCGCGACAAGGGCCGCTGGCGTCAATATTGGAATGATAGACGCCCACGTCGAATGGCGCACTTTTAATTCCCCGTTGATTCAGCCTCGGGCGGGCGATTCGACTGCTCCGGTTTACTTTTACTAAACGGGCGACTTCTTGGTATTATCTTCTTTTTAAGTGGATTTTCAACGGGCTTTTGCGCCGTCTTGTAATCCATCAGTGAAGGTTGGCAGGGCGCGCACTCCGTGCGCGCCGCGGCGGGCAACGGAGTGCCCGCCCTACCTTCCGTTCCCGCCGTCACTGGCCCATTATCTGATCTTGCCGATGGTAGCTCTCCGGCGGCCCCAAGTAACTCGGTTTGGCTCCCCCGAGGTCCACCACCAGCTTTTGCACCACCACGCCGGGGTCCACCATCCAAAACTTCAGCGCGTGCGGGCCGGGCGCCGCCAGACGAAAGTTCGTCCTGACTTTGCGCACGCTGTCTTCGACCGCCCTTTCCCAATCCCGCTCGCTGTGCCGGGCCAGCGCGTCCACGGTCTCAGGCGGGTCGTCGTCAAATGAAAGGGCGTAGCGCAGGCCCCGCCCCGGAACGAAGTTCAACGACGGCGCCAGGATCGCCTCCACCTCCACCGGCCCGGATTCAAACGTGTAGAGTTGATACTCCAGGCACGGCGATTCGCGCGGCGGCCTCACGCTGGCCGCCGTCACCGGGAATATCGTCATCGAGGACAAAGTCCGCCCGTAGTCCTCGATCCGTTCCCATCGCGCCCCCGCGGCGTCTGTTTTTTTCGTGTAATGCTCCGCCTCGATCGAGACGCACCCGCCGCTCTCCACGAAACCTCTCACCTGTTCCCTGGGATGGAACGCGGCGACGGCGACCTCCACCGGGCCGGCGCCAGGACCTCGGAGGGTGACATGGCCGGCGGCCAAGCCCTCCGGCGCCCGGCTCCAGTCCACCGCCACCCACAAGCGTTGTTCCTTTTGCACTGTTCCGCTCGCCAAACTTAATTCCATCCACGGCGCGGAAGCTGTGGCGGTGAAGTCAAGTGGTTCCCGGCCGCGATTAAAAATATCAATGTAATGGCGCTCTTGATTGAACACGTCAAAGCGCGGCAGTTGGGCTTCCTCCGAACATCCGGGCCAGGCATTGGTCGAGCCTTCCACCGCCACGCCGGGCAGCGCTCCGGGCGGGATTTCAATTTCGCCCACCTCGGGCATCGAATTGGAGGGCGGTTGCTGCCAAGAGGTATAGCCAATATGCGTCTGGTCCATTATATGATCCCATTTGCCCCCGGCCAGTTTGTGATTGAACCACGATGACAAACCGGCGTCGGTTTCAAAAAGGGCGCGCGCCTGCGCGGCGAAATCATTGGCGCTGGCGCGGCCCTGCCTGGCATACAAACGGCTCTTCGCCGCCGCGATGTAAAGTTCATTCACCACCGCGCAGGCCTTGACCGGATGGAGCACCAGTTCGTAATACGCATCCTGCGCCTCCTCCGGCAGTTCGCGGCCGATTCGTTCGGCCTGTTCGGCCAGGGCCTTCCAATCCGCCAGCACGCGGTCCGCCTCCTGGTAATTAACCAGGCTGAAAGCGGATTCATCCAGCAACTCCGGTTTGCGGCGGCCGTTGTACTTCGTGTAATTGGCCGCCATCCGCGCGATTTCCACGGCGTGCCGCGGGCCAAACTCCCGCTCCGCCCACAGCCGGCCGAATTCGCCGATTCGTTCCTTCGGCCACGCATCGGGGTCCCGCGCCATCGTCAAAAAGAATTCCGTTGGAAACGTCACGTGGTGAAGGTGGCCCACGTTGACAATCCAAATCCGGTCCGCTCCATAGCGATAGGCCAGGTTCATCTGTTCCCACACCTTCGTGATCGGCGTCGAATTGAGCCATTTGTAATTGCGCGGCCCGCCCACGTAATCCAAATGGTAATAGACGCCCGCCCCGCCGGCGCGGCCCCTTTCTTCCGCCGTCGGCAGCCGGCGCACGTTGCCCCAATTGTCGTCGCACCACAACAGCGTGACGTCGTCGGGCACGCGCATCCCTTTTTCGTAATACTCCTGCACCTCCTTGTAGAGCGCCCACAATTGCGGCGCCGACGCCGCGTTGGTGCGCAGGACATCGGCGATGAGGCCCCGCTGATCGGCCACAATCTTCTCCAGCAAAGCGATGTTGGCGCTCTCGGACATCGGCGTGTCAATTTTCCCCCGCATGGCGATGGTGATGATGTTTTCGTAAGGCCTGTTGCGCTCCAGGCCCGCCTTCCAAAACGCGCGCAGTTCCGAACCGCATTTCTCGTAATTCCACTGCGCCGCCGTGTAGCCCAGCCGGTTCCACTCCTTGTCCGCCCGCATCATCGGCTCCACGTGCGAGGTGCCCATGACGATGCCGTAGGCGTCCGCCAATTTCGGATTCAAGGGATCATCCTCGCTGAAGCAATTGTTCCACATCGCCGGCCACAAATAATTGGCCCGCAGGCGCAACAGCAGCTCAAAGATATTCGTGTAGAAACCGTGGTTGTAGCCGCCGAACTTCTCCTCCGCCCAGCCCGTGAGGTCGGGCGCCTCGTCGTTCAAAAAAATGCCGCGATACTTCACCGCCGGCGGGCCTTGCTCGATCACCCCAGGCCCCGCGAACAGGTTGTCCCGATGTTGGACCGGAACATCCGTCCACCAATACCAGGGCGAAACTCCCATCTGCTCCGACAGATCGTATATGCCGTAAATCGTCCCCCGTTTGTCGCTGCCGGCTATGACCAACCCGTTCCCCGCCGCTTGCACCAGGAACGATTCCCATTTGCCCGCTATCCGGCTCGCGTCCAACTTGCCCTCCCGGACCATTTCATCCACCAGGTGGCTCTTGCCCAGCGTGCCGACGATCACTGTGGGGGCCGCCGGCTGTTGTGCCTCGTGGATCAGGGCGGGAACGAGGCCCGTCACGCGCCGGACGTCCGCCTGCAAGTCGCCGGCAGCGCGGCCGACGCCCCAAAAATCATTCGTGTCAACATAAATGGAGGCCACCGCCCCATTGGAGGCCAGCGGAAAGGCCCCGCGAACAAAATGGGTCGAGACATAAGGCTTCTCTCCCAACGCGTGACCCGGACGAGGCCCCAGACAGCCCAGGGCCGTCAAAACCACGATAACCGCCTTAAGCCAGGCCGCAGAATTACTGTCAATGATGGAATTGCTCCTCATTTGTTCATCTGTCGAACCATATTCTTAATCCTAATCTTAATCCTAATCTTAATCCTGATCCTAATCTCCTCATTCGGATTCACCTTGAGGTTAGGATTAGAACCCGCCAGACGCGACCCAAAAAAGCGATCTGCGCCCGTTTTCGCGGCTGGCTCATCAATGGCAGACGCGCGAAGAGCCGACAAGGCGACAGGCGGAAAAATGGCCGGCTCCCATTTTTTTGCGCCCATCTTTTTGCCTATAAACTCGAAGAGGCGTCCCGCCTTCTGGCTGTGAAAAAACAGCGGCGGAACGCCGCTGCCACCTTTCCCGCCACCCAAATAATTTTCTGGCGGGGCAGGGGACGATGGGCCAGAATGCCCCGCTGTTTTTAAATCTTATGAAGCTCTATCCATTTCAAGTCCGCCACGCCTTGGCGTGGTTCGCATCGGCAGTCACGGCCTTCTCCGCCGCGGCTCAGACCAACCACTACTCCGATCCAATCTGGTCCCTGGCCGACACCCGCAAGGTCCTCGACGCCGCGGCGGGCATCACCCTGGCCCAATACCCGGATTGCGATGACGCCACGGTGGAGAAGAAAATGATGCGCCTTTATCGCTCCGACGGCACCGGCGAGCGCCAGGACGACACTTATACCAAAGTGCTCACCGAAAAGGGCCGCCGCAACAACCGCACGCTCTCCCTGAGCTTCATGATCCCTTATTCCACCGTCCAAGTCGTCCGGTTGGAGCTTTTCAAGACCAACGGCCAAATCGTCCCCATTGACGCCGCCGCCAATTCCAAGGAGTCCATTGACGACAGCCAGATGCAGATGAACATCTACGACCCGCACGACAGGATTCTCCGCGTCAACATCCCGGGCGTCGAAGTGGGCGACGTGATCCATTCAGTCTCGCGCGAGACTATCGAGCGGTCTTTCGTCCCCGGCCAATACGCCGAGGAGACCGTTCTGGAGGAGCCAGGTTTGATTCTCCACTCTTCCTACGAGGTCCATGCCCCCGCCGACCGTCCCCTCCTGCGCGTGGCGTTGCGCGACGAGGTGCCCGGAACGGTCTCCTACTCCAAAGAAACCGAGACCGGCGGCGGCGTGGTCCATCATTGGGAGATTCACAATGTCCCCCGCATGTTCGATGAACCGGACATGCCCCCCTACGAAATGGTCCTTCAACGCCTCTACGTCAGCACCATGCCCGATTGGCAGACGGTCTCCAAATGGTACTGGGACCTGAGCAAGTCCCACCTCGAAGCCACCACCCCCGAAATGAAACAAACGGTGGACTCTCTGACCGCCGCCGACACGACCGAAATGGGCCGCATCAAATCGGTCTTCTATTTCGTCTCCAAAAAAGTCCGCTACATGGGCCTGACACCCGAAAAAGACCGCCCCGGCTTCGAACCGCACGACGTGGAAATCACCTTTGGCAAGAAGTACGGCGTCTGCCGCGACAAGGCGGCCCTCCTGGTCTCCATGTTGCGCGAGGCCGGCCTGGATGCCTATCCGGTCCTCATCAGCGTCGGCGTCAAGCGCGATCCTGAGGTGCCCGACCCGGACTTCAACCACGCCATTGTCTCGGTGCAGCTCAAAAAGGGCGATTATCTCCTGATGGACCCGACCGATGAGAACACCCGCGCCTTGTTGCCCGCCCCCGATTGCGACCAGAGCTTCCTGGTTTGCCGCCCGGAGGGCGAGGGCCTCAAAATCAGCCCGGTCCAACCCCCGGAGGATCATCTGATGCGCGTCGTTACAACAGGCACCCTCAGCCCGGATGGCGCGCTGGACGCAAAGTCGGATTTGTACTTTGAGGGCGTCAACGACGACGCTTACCGCAACGCCTTTGCCCACATGAAGGCCGACGATCAGCGCCGTTTCTTCGAGCGCACCCTTAAACGCTCCATGCCCGGCGCACAACTCCACTCTTTCACACTCACGCCGGCGGACATGTCGGACATGTCCTCGGCCCTCCATGCCCGGCTGGAGTTTTCGGTGGACGGCATGACGGCGGCCGGCCACGGCAAAGCCATTGTCAGCCTGCCTTGGATTGGCAAGGACTTCGGCGTGGTTAATTTCATTCTCAATGGCGCCGGGTTGGACAAGCGCAAGTATCCCATGCAAACCATGGTCGCCTGCGGCATGGCCGAGGCCATCTCCCTCAAGCTGGCCGGCGGCTTTGGCCAAGCCGTCTCACTGCCTTCCTACACTCCCATTGACGATCCCTCTTTGAGTTGCCGGCAACAGGTCTCCGCGCACGACGGCCTCCTGGACGGCTCGCGCCAGTTGACATTGAAAGTTGTCGAATTCCCGCCCGCCCAGTATGCCACCCTCAAGCAAACCTTGAAGTCCCTCGAATACGATCAGCGCAAAGCCCCCATTTTGGCCGTCCCGGAAACCGCGTCTGTCCCCCCGCCCGCTTCGGCCGGCGAGGCCGCCCTGCCGCCGGTGCAATCCAACGCGGAGATTCTCGAAAGCCAAAAGGAGGTGGACGTCACCGACGCCCATGCCTCCACCTATAAAGTCAGCTTCTCCAAGCGCATTCTGACCTACGCCGGCAAGATTCGCGACTCTGAGATAAAGGTCCCCTTCAATCCCGCCTGCGAGACGGCCCGCCTGACCCGCGGCGTCGTCGTTTCCAAAACCGGCCAGCGCCAGGAAATCTCCTCCGGCGAAATCAACGTCATGGACGCCGGCTGGAACTCGTCCGCCAAGAGATACACCGGCGGAAAAATCCTTGTCGCCAATTTGCCCGGCGTCGAGATCGGCTCCACCATCGAGGTCGCCTTTGAGATCACCGGCAAAGAGCTGCCCTTTGTTTCCAGCTTTGAATCCTTCCAACTGCCCGACGAACTGGATCACAAATCCTTTGTGTTGACGGCCCCCGCCGGCCTGGAAATTCACCGGCGCCTCAGCGGCCCCGCCGGCCTCATCAAAGACGAGCATTCCGATGAAGGCGGCAAGCAGACTTTCCGCTGGCAGGCCGAACACGTCCAGGCCCTGCCCAACGAACCGCAATTGCCGCCCGAATGGGTTTACAATTCCGGCGTCAGTTACTTCGTCGGCGACCTCTCTTCCTACCTCAAAGAACTGAACGACACGATGCTCAATCGTTCCGAACAGCGCGCCAAAGCCGCCGCCCTCGCCGCGCAATTGGCCGGCCAGACCGCCAGCGTCGCCAGCTCACGATTGGCGGTGGTGGCGGCCCTGCGCGATTTTGTCGCCAAGACGATCCGCCTGGCCGGGCCTTCCTTCACTGAGCTGCCCTTGCGCGAATTGTCCGCCGCCGACACCACGCTGACCGACGGCTACGGCCACGCCGCCGACCGTGCCATCCTTTTGCACGCGATGCTTTCGGCTGCCGGTTTCCAGCCCCAATTTGTGCTCGCTTCGGATTTGCCCCCCATCGCCGGCATCACCAACGTCGCCCTGGCCTTCCCGTTGCCCCGCTCCTTTGAGCATCCGCTGGTGCAGGTCACAGTGGACGGTGCCGCCTATTACCTTAACGACACCGACCAATATGCAAAGTTAGGCTCGACCTCCTTCGATGGCCGCCTGGGCCTGGTCCTTTCCACCCAGGCCTCCGAAGTCATCCGCGCCGTCCCCGGCTGCGAAAACAAAATCGAGACCGATTACACACTTGCGCCCGACGACACCGGCCGCACGCGCGTGAGCGTGACCCGGCGCTACTTCGGCGCCAATTACAATGAAAAGAGCCGATACTTCTCCGAGTTGCCGCCCGAAGAGCGCCGCCGCTACTTCCAGGAAATCGTCTCCGCCCTCGCCCAAGGCGCCCGCGCCGTTGGTGATTTGACCACCCGTTTCGACACCTACCCCGGCCTGGAACAATTCACCGCCGACGTTGACAACTACAGCGTATTGGACGGCAATTATTTTTACTTCGATCTCCCCTTCACTCCGTCCCTCTTCCCCGCCGGCGCCGACCGCCGCGCCTTGCCGCTCTTTATCTCCCGCGCAAGCGACAACGCCGTGCGCACGGAGATTGATTTGCCGCCCGGCTTCCACCACGTCGTCATGGCCCCCGGCAGCGAGACCCTCGACGCTCCCGACGGCAGCGGCACGGCGAAAATCACTTCGACTGACAGCGCAGGCAAATTGGTCATCACCGACGACTTCCAGACCGCCCCCGCGATCATCCCGCCGCCCGACTACGCCGCGATGCTCAAAGTCGAGTCCGCCTTGGGCCGCAAAAGCGCCAAGGCCTTCCTCCTGGAGAAGGATTGACCGTCAATGTCATGCTCAATAGCTCCGTTGCGCGGATTCTCGGCGGCTTCTCCCTGGCCCTGATGCTGGCCGGGTGCGCCGCCCCCGGCCCCCGCAGCCGTTACCTGGACCAAATTGAACCCCCCAGCCTGACCAATCTGCTGGCCTATCGCTCCGGCACCAATCTCGAAATCCGCATCCCCCTCCGGGGCAAGGACGCCTTCGCCCACGCCAGTTGGGCCGCCCCGGAGGCCGGCGCCACCAATTACCAGCATCGCGTCGCCCGCCTGGCCTTCGATTCGGAGAAGCACGCCACCCGCCGCTCTTTGACCGCCAGGGCCAACCGCCTTCCTGTCCACGACATCAAACAATGGCAACAAGTGCTGCGCAAAATCTTCTCGGCTCTGGTGCCCGCACAACCCGATCACGGCGTGCTGCTCTTCGTCCAAAACCAGGAGATCGTCGTCTTCACCGACAAAACCGGCAAACCGGGCATCGCCAAATTGGAGAACAAGCCGCCCGAAGTCATTGTGGACCGCACTTGCAACGAGGCCGACTTCGCCCGCGAGGCCATTCAATCCCTGGAAGCGGGCGTCAGTTCCCTGGAAGAGGGCCAGACCCAGTTCCTGTTCGTCACCGGCGAGGACCCGGCCTTCGTTCTGGTGGATGCCCGCCAGCGCCTGCTGGTTTTCCTGGACTACCCCGCCGACCCCGATGCGGAGCCGGTCCCGGTCTGGTTCGCCGTGCGCGCTTTGAATTCCCTCCTCATCCGCAGTCTGGCCGTGACGGCGATCAAGAATCCGGTCACCCTGGTTTGCCGCGGCTTCTGGCATATCGGCACCTCGGGCGCCGCCGCCATCAGTTCGGCGCCCGCCATTCCCGAAGGCGCCACGCCCCCGCTGGCGACGGGACCGCCCATGGACCTGGCCGCGTGGGAAAGGGAACTGGACGGATTGGTTTCCGCGCGGCGCTACAAGGGGCGGGCGGACCTGCTCATCAACGGCGACAAGTTTTTCCCCGCCCTGATCCTCTCGGCGGCCAACGCGCGGCGCAACGTGGACGTGCAGGTATTTATATTTGACAACGACGACTACGCCGTCAAGATCGCCAACCTGCTCAAGCGGCGTTCGGCGGACGTGAAGGTCAAGGTGCTGCTGGACGACATGGGCTCGCTCTTCGCGGGCCAGGCCGATCCGGAATCGCCCGTCCCTCCAGGCTTCCAGCGGCCGTCCAGCATCCGCTCCTACCTCCAGTCCGGCTCCAGCGTGCGGGTGCGCGCCTCGGCCAACCCCTGGCTGACCCTGGACCATCGCAAGTGTATTATTATTGACGGCCGCCAGGCCTACATCGGCGGCATGAACATCGGCCGCGATTACCGCTACGCCTGGCACGACATGATGATCGAACTGACCGGCCCGATTGTCGGCTGGTTGGAAAGGGAATACCGGCTGGCCTGGGCGCATTCGGGGCCGCTGGGCGATTTCGCCTTTGCCTGGGCCTGGCTTTTCGACCGATCCTCCGCGCGCAAAAACACCGTCGCCAATGCCATTGAGCTTCGGCCCCTTCGCACCTCCACCGGCAAAAGGGAAATCTTCCAGGCCCAATACGCCGCCATCGAGCGCGCCTGCCGTTGCATTTACATCGAAAGCCCGTACTTTGACGACGACACAATCCTGCGGGCGTTGGTCCGCGCGCGCCGCCGCGGGGTGGACGTGCGCGTGATTTTTCCCGCCCGCAACGACAGCGGCGTCATGCAGATCAACAATTCCCTGGTGACGGGCCACTTGGTGCGCAACGGCGTTCGCGTCTATGCCTATCCGGGCATGACCCACGTCAAGGCCGCCCTCTACGACGGCTGGGCCTGCGTCGGCTCGGCCAACTTTGACAAAATGAGCCTGCACGTCGGCCAGGAATTGGACGTCGCCTTCTCCGACCCGCCCACCGCGGACAGGCTCAAGCGCGAACTATTTGACAAGGATTTCGCCTGCTCCCGCGAGATCACCACGCCGGCCGAGACCAGTTGGTTCGATCCCCTGATCAAGGCCTTTACCGACCAATTGTAGGGGCGATCATCTCCGGTTCTTGCGGGCCGCCCGCTCCTTCGCCGATCGCAGCGGCGGGGCGTGCCGTTTCTCGTATTCAACCCGAAAACTTTCCAAGAGCGGCAGATCAATCCTGTCCTTTTGCCGCCCGCTGGCCCGCTTGCTGGCGATAATGTCGCGCAGGTTGGCCACGGGAAAGATGCCCTCCCGAACGGCTCGTTCCCTGGCTCGCGCAAAACTTTCGATGCCGTCGGGCGCGAAAACCAGGTCAACATCAAAGGGGCCGTTCTTGATTTGCACGAAATCCTTGCCGGCCAGAATGTCGCGCTCCAGGCCAGGGCCGATTTCAAATCCGATTTTGCGCAGAGCGGCCAGCAGCCGCCGGCCATTTTCGACCGAGCGGGCCGGGAAAACATGCACATCATGAGTTGTGCCCGGATAGCCCAACAGAATGGCGCCGCTCTCGCCGATGAATAGGTACTCCACCCCTTCCCTCCGAAACGCGCGCGCGATTTCCTCGGCTTGGAGGGGACGGAACTCGCGGTGCCTGTTCATTTGGCCCGCCTGTAGCCGAGATATTCCGGCAATTCCCGCTCGCACCACTGCCGGTACTCCTCCATCGTCTGAAACGAGCGCCACGGCGCGTCATCCATGACGGGTTTGTAAACGCGATAAAACCCATATTTAGGCCGGAGCTTCAGGGGCCGCTCCATCTGCCGCCGACACCGCTGCCGGAAATCCTCATCGCTCTGTCGGTCGCTTCGTTTCATGGCGCGGACAGGATAGCAGATTGGGCGGCAGCGTCAAACCTCGGCGTGAGCAAATTGGTTCCATCCCTGATCAAGGCGTTCAATTGGTGAAGTATGCGGCTCAATGACAATTGGCCTTGACGCAATACGGCTGGGATTCAAGTATGACCGCATGAAACTATTGCAGGCCGAACCCATTTTCACCCGTCCCTTCCGATCGGGTTGCTTCTCTGTTCATCTCATGTGCCTGGAGGTGCCCCATGATTGATCCCCGCGTGCAAAAGCTGGCTCACGTGCTGGTTCAATACTCCACCGGCGTCAAGCCCGGTGAAACGGTCCGCATCGCCGGCACCCCGTCCAGCGAACCGCTGTTGCGCGAAGTCTTCCGCGAGGTGCTGCGCGCCGGCGCGCATCCCGTCGTGCGCCTGCGGCTCACCGATGAAGAGTCCTTGTTCTATGGCGCCGCCGCGGACTCGGAGCTGGATTACCTGGACCCGTTGCTGCTGCATGAAACAGAAACCATTGATGTCAGCATCGGCGCGATGCCCGACCAGAACCCTCATGCCCTGACTTCCGTGGACCCGGAAAAAAAGCAGCGCCGATTGCGCTCTCGCCGGCCTCTCACTGAGAAGTTCGTGCAACGCTGGCAGGAGGGGCGCTTGCGCTGGGTCGGCACGGCTTATCCCACCGAAGCCCTGGCGCAAGAGGCCCACATGTCCCTCGACGAATTCGCCGATTTCGTGTTTCAGGCCGGAAAGCTCAACGAAGAAAACCCGGCCGATTCCTGGCGCGCGCTTTCCGCCCGCCAGCAGAAAATCTGCGACCGGCTCAATCAATGTTCCACCATTCGCTACACCGGCCTGGATACCGACCTCTCCTTCAGTTGCCGGGGGCGGACATGGATGAATTGCGACGGCAAGGTCAATTTCCCGGACGGCGAGGTCTTTACAGGCCCGGTGGAGGACTCGGTCAACGGCGCCATCCGCTTCACCTTCCCGGGAATTTATCAGGGACAGGAAGTCGAGGATATTTTTCTGCGCTTTAAGGACGGCAAGGTGGTCGAGGCCAAGGCTGCCAAGGGCGAGGCCTTGCTGCACAAGCTGCTGCAAACCGACGCCGGCGCGAGCTATGTCGGGGAGATTGCCATCGGCACCAATGACCAAATCCGCCGCTTCACCAAGAACATGCTCTTCGACGAGAAGATGAGCGGCACCATCCATCTCGCCGTCGGTTTGGGCATCCCGGGCACCGGCAGCAAGAACTTTTCCGCCCTGCACTGGGACATGCTCAAGGACATGCGCGAAGGCGGCGAGATTTACGCTGACGGGGCGCTCATTTACAAAAACGGCCAGTTCCTATGATGGTGATCGCGGAGTGACTTGTGCGCGGCATGAATTTCACACCAGAAAGCGTTCGCGCGAGATGCCGGATTGGCGGATGATGGATTGCAGTGTGCCGATTCTGGCGGCTCGATGCAGAGGCACTGGCACGGTGATTGTGCCGGGATCCGTTCGCCGCTGCATCATCAAGTGACTGCCTTTCTGCCGGGCGCGAACGAAACCCTCGGATTCCATGATGCGGACGATTTCCTCGCCGGAAAAAACTCCCAGTTTAGGCACACACCACCTCGATGCGGGTGAACAACGGCGGCTTCTTCAGTCGGGTCTGCACTTCCTCCGGACTTGCCGTCTCCAAAAACCCCTCCAGCGCCTCTTTGAGATTGGCCAGCGCCTCCTCAATGGTGTCGCCCTGGCTGGCAATATCCAATTCCGGGCAGAGGGAAACGTAGCCATCCTCCTCCGGATTGAGCACGGCGCTTAATGACATCGTTTTCATAATATCAGCTTTTGAATTGCGATGCACACAGCCTAACAGACCAGCCGGACCCGCGGCAAGCGCGGCGTTGTGTGACGCGGATCGTCGTTTGGAACTTTGAACCTTGAACTTTGAACCTCGATCCTTAAACTCTGTTCGGTCAAAAATGAGCGCCTCGCCTCAGCGTGATCAATCTGCGAATCCGGCCCCACCTGGGCCGGCCGCGGCTGCCGCCGCCACCCGGCCCGCCCAACGGCTGCTGGTGGCCAATCGCAATGAAATCGCCATCCGCGTCTTCCGCGCCGCCACCGAATTGGGCCTGCGCACCGTCGCCATTTACGCCCAGGAAGACCGCCTGAGCATCCATCGCTTCAAGGCCGATGAGGCCTATCTCATCGGCCAGGACAAGGGACCTGTCGGCGCGTACCTCGACATTCCCGGCATCGTCGCTCTGGCCGTCGAGAAGGGAGTGGACCTCATCCATCCCGGTTACGGTTTTCTGGCCGAGAACGCCGATTTCGCCCGCGCCTGCGCCGCGGCGGGGATCACTTTTGTCGGGCCGCGGCCGGAGATTTTGGAATTGATGGGCAACAAAGTCGCCGCGCGTGCGCTGGCCCGCCGGAACAATGTCCCCACGCCGCCCGGCACCGAGGAGCCGGTGGCCGACCGTGCCCAGGCCCTTAAGATCGCCCATCAAATCGGTTTCCCGCTTATCATCAAGGCGGCTTTCGGCGGCGGCGGACGGGGCATGCGCGTGGCCCTTCGTTCTTCCGACTTGGCCCAATTGCTTGATGAAGCCCAAAGCGAAGCCGGCCGTGCCTTCGGCAATCCCGCCGTGTTTTTGGAGAAATACATCCCCCGCGCCAAGCACATCGAAGTGCAAATCCTGGGCGACCGCCACGGCAACGTGGTCCATCTGCACGAACGCGACTGCTCCGTTCAGCGCCGCCATCAAAAGGTCATCGAAATCGCCCCTTCCAGCGGCCTGGACGACGCCGTGCGCAACGATTTGTGCCAGGCCGCCGTCCACCTGGCCCGCGCGGTCAACTTCGACAACGCCGGCACGGTCGAGTTCCTCTACGACTTGGAGCAGCGCCAGTGGTTTTTCATCGAGGTCAATCCCCGCATCCAGGTCGAGCATACCGTGACGGAGGTCATCACGGGCGTTGATCTGGTGCGCTCGCAGATTCTGGCCGCCCAGGGCTATCCGTTGCACGGCCCGGAGATCAGTCTGCCGGCGCAAGCGGAAATCGCGCGCGTGGGCTGCGCCGTCCAATGCCGGGTCACCACCGAGGATCCCGAAAACAAATTCACGCCCGATTACGGGAGGATTCTCACTTACCGCTCCACCGGCGGCTACGGCGTGCGCTTGGACGGCGGCATGGGTTACGCGGGGGCGGTCATCACGCCCTTTTATGATTCGCTCCTGGTCAAAATCACCGCTTTCGGGCGGACCTTTGAAATGGCCCTGCAACGGATGGACCGGGCCTTGCGCGAGTTCCGCATCCGCGGTGTCAAAACGAATATTCCCTTCCTCGAAAACGTCATCGCCAATCCCGTCTTCCGCTCCGGCGGGGCCACCACCGCCCTGATTGACACCACGCCCGATCTGTTCGACTTCAAGCCGCGCCGGGACCGCGCCACCAAGCTGCTGGCTTTTTTGGGCGACGTCATCGTCAACGGCAATCCCCAAGCCAAGGGTCACCAACTCGAAGCTGCCCTGCCGCCGGTGCTTCCGCCCGCCCACGAATGCAAGGGGACGCCGCCGCCGGGCACCCGCCAATTGCTGCTGGAAATGGGCGCCCACAAGTTCGCGCAGTGGACGCTCCGCCAAAAACGGCTCCTCATCACCGACACGACCTTTCGGGACGCCCACCAATCGTTGCTGGCCACGCGCGTTCGCTCCTTTGACATGCTGGCCGTCGCGCCGGCCCTGGCGTGGCGCGCGCCGCAATTGTTCAGCCTGGAAATGTGGGGTGGGGCGACCTTCGACACCGCCATGCGTTTTCTGCGCGAGGACCCCTGGGATCGGTTGCGCCAGTTGCGCCAGCGCGTGCCCAACATCTGTTTCCAAATGCTCTTCCGCGGCGCCAACGCCGTCGGCTATTCCAACTATCCCGACAATGTCGTCAAGGGCTTCGTTCGGCAGGCCGCCGCCTCCGGCATGGATATCTTTCGCATCTTCGATTCCCTCAATTACACTCCCAACCTCAAGGCCGCCATGGAAGCCGTCCAGGCAACGCACGCCGTCTGCGAAGCCGCCATTTGTTACACCGGCGACATCCTGGACTCCAAACGCTCCAAGTATCCCTTGCGCTACTACGTCAAGCTGGCCCGCGAATTGGAAAAAATGGGCGCCCATTTCCTCTGCATCAAGGACATGGCGGGCGTGTGCCGGCCCTTCGCCGCCCAGGCTCTGGTCAAGGCGCTCAAGGAGGCAATCGGCCTCCCGATCCATTTCCACACCCATGACACCAGCGGCGTCAATTCCGCCTCCGTCCTTCAAGCCAGCCAGGCGGGGGTGGACATTGTGGACCTGGCCATCGCCTCCATGAGCGGCTCCACCAGCCAGCCCAATCTCAATTCCATCGTTGCCGCCCTGGCCCGCACCCCGCGCGACACCGGCCTGGATTTGGCCGCGCTGAACGAAGTCTCCGAATACTGGGAAACAGTGGCCGCCTATTACGCCCCGTTCGACACCGCCCCGCGCAGCGGCACCGCTGAGGTCTATGATCACGAGATGCCCGGCGGCCAGTACACCAACCTCAAAGAGCAAGCCGCCAGCATGGGCCTGGCCCAACGCTGGCGCGAAATCGCCCGCGCCTATGCCGAGGTCAATCAACTCTTCGGCGACATCGTCAAAGTCACCCCCAGCAGCAAAGTCGTCGGCGACATGGCCATGTTCCTGGTCTCCCGCGGAATCCGGCCGGCCGATGTTTTGAACTTGGAACCCGGCTCCGTCCCGTTCCCCGCCTCCGTCATTGACATGCTTTCGGGCAACCTCGGCCAGCCGGCCGGTGGCTGGCCCGCCCGATTGCAGAAGGTCGTCCTGGGCGGCCGCAAGCCCATTCGCGGCCGTCCCGGCGCCAGACTCAAGCCGTTGAACCTCAAAAAAATCAAGCAGGACCTCTCCGCCCGGCTTAAACATGAGGCGGGCGAAAGTGATCTTTACAGCCATCTGATGTACCCGGACGTGTTCGCCGAATTCTCCAGATTCGCGCGCGATTACGGCACCGTCGCCGTCCTGCCCACCCCCGCCTTTTTCTACGGCCTCAAGCCCGGAGAGGAAATCTCGGTGGATATCGAGGAAGGCAAAACCCTCTTCATCAAGTTGATCCACGTCGGCGCGGTGGATAAGGATGGCCGGCGTGTCGTCACCTTCGAGTTGAACGGCATGACTCGCGAGGCGGCGGTGACAGACCGTTCCATTCAGGCCACGGCCCGGCCGCGTCCCAAGGCCGATCCGGCCGACCCCTTGCAAGTGGCCGCGCCCATCCCTGGTTTGATCACCTCGCTGGCCGTGAACGTCGGCGCCAGGGTGGCCCGGGGAGAAAAATTATTGACGTTGGAGGCGATGAAGATGCAGAGCACCCTTTACGCCTCTGCCGACGGCACCGTGGAGGCCGTTCACGCGCAAGTCGGCGACACTGTTGAAAGCAAGGACCTCCTCCTCAAATTGCGCAAGTGATTTTGGCGGTCCCAAATCCTCGCCAAATGAATTCTCTTTGAACCGGGAAACACGCCGATTACGGGAAGGATTTGAATTTTCTGCGTGGTTCGGGCATTTCGCGGATTGCTTAGATTTCCCATATTCGACTCAGCGCCTCTCGGCGGAGCATTGAGACCTGAGCACCTACGAAAAAGGCTGGAAATAAGACATCCCATCGGCTAGTTTGGTTCCCGGTTTTATATGCTGATTCGAAAAGTCCACATTGAAAACTTCAAGCGATGGGAATCGCTTGACGCCGAATTGAAGCCCCTTGATTGCTTGGTTGGGCCAAACAACAGCGGCAAGACCACACTGCTTCAGGCTCTGGCCCTGTTTGGTTTCGGGGTTCATCATTGCCTCAGTGGCAAGAATGGCGGGCTTGAAATCAAAAGGCGGACGATTGCGCCGGAGGATTTCTACATTATTCCCTGCGCCAATCCCGTTGACCTGTGGACTGACCGAAAAACGCAGGCTGGCGGCAAACATAAGATCATCACAATACGAGCCACTTTTGACAACGAGCTGGAGGCCACCGTCTCCATTGACCTGAACTTCAACAGATTTGGCGTCGCCTTGGAATGTTCGGATGAATCGTCCTTGTCACTTCAGGCCCTCGCTCAGTTGCGTGTCTCTTATCTGCCGGTCTTCTCCACATTTTTGACACAGGAAGAACGCAAGACGCCTGCTGTCATTGAAGACGCCTTGGCCAGGGGCCGCGTCAACAGCGTCATTCGGAACCTTCTCCTTAACCTGAAACGCGAAAACCGCCAGGATCTTCTGGTCGAAGTTTTAAGACGTATTTTCCCAAACCTCGCGGCGATCAATATTGAGTTCGATGAAGTCAATGATCGTTATATCTCCTTCACGTATCATGAAAAGGGACGGCCCAAGGAATTCGACGTCTTCATGGCCGGGAGCGGCTTCCAGCAATTCATCTACCTTTTTGGCTTCATTCATTTGCGCCAGCCCACCATCGTCCTTTTTGACGAGCCCGACGCTCACCTGCACGGCTCTTTGCAGGACGCCCTTCTGGTTGAATTCCAACGTTTGGTTGCGGAGGGACGGCAGATTCTCTTCGCCACACACTCACGCGAGATGATCACCCGCATTGACCCGTCCCAAATGCTCTCCATCGAGGAAACCGGGGCCAAGCGTCTTGAAATAGCTTTTGACCTTTACGACACACTCGACAAACTCGGCTCGCTTGACCCCACGCAACTGGCCGCAATTCAAGCCTACCGACGGGTGGTGGTCGTTGAGAATCAGTCCGATTGGGAGTTTCTCTCCGTTTTCTGCGAGAAATGTCTTCCCCCGGCGGTCTGGCCGGAAGTGCAGCGCCGTTTGGCGCTTTGCTACGCACGCGGCAATCCATGGACGCAAGACATGGATCGGCTGCGCCTGCAACTCCAACAAATGATCGCCGTCCAAGGGGCCTCTCTTGAACTTTTTATCATCGCCGACCGTGATTACCATCCGGATAGGCCGACGCTGCTTCGTGGTCTTCCCACGACCAACATTCAGTGGCATGTTTGGGAGCGCACTGAAATCGAAAACTATCTTCTCTGCCCCGACGGTATTCTGCGCGTCATCCAAAAGCCGGAGCGACAGATGACGCTCGACGAAGGCGCCTTGCGGGCTGAGTTTGACCGGTTGATTGAGCAGTCCAAAGATACCGCCAACGACCGTCTCGTGAAGGCATTTGGAGAGTTCGGCCGCAGACTTGATGAAAAATGGGATCCCGCGACCCTCTCTCGCAAGGCGAGAGAATACTTGCAAGCGCATTGGATTGAAGAACGCATCGCTTTGGCCGATGCCAAAGAAATTGTCCTGCCCGGCATCAAGCGATGGCTCCAGACCGAGAGGCACGGCCAGTTTTCAGACCGCTCACTCGCCGAGGCGCTCAAGCCGCAGGACCTTCCTTTGGAAATACACCAGGTTACCACGGCACTGGCACGATTTTCCGGTGTCATGCTGATGACCGGTTGACCCGTCCCAAGATTAGGAGCCTGTCCCCAGTTCACTTGGAATAATTGCCTCCCACGTCTAATTCGGCCATCGCATTTTGCTTTGACTTGCGGCCTGTCTCGTTTCTCAATCAGGGCCGCCATGTCATTGTTAGCTGGAAAAATCGGATTGGTGGCCGGCGTCGCCAACAAGCGCTCCATCGCCTGGGCCATTGCCCAGGCCTGGCACGACGCCGGTGCCTCGCTCGCCTTCACCTACCAGGGCGAGCGGCTCAAGGAAAACGTCCAGGAACTGGCCGGCGCCTTCGGCCCGGACACCCTCGTCCTCCCGTGCGACGTGACGCGCGACGAGGAAATCGCCCGCGCGCTGGCTGCCGTCCGCGAAAAATTCGGCAAGCTGCACCTGCTCCTTCACTCGGTCGCCTTCGCGCCGCGCGAGGCGCTGGAAGGCACGTTCCTGAACACCACGCGCGAGGCCTTTCGCGTCGCCCTCGATGTCAGCGCCTATTCGCTGGTCGCGCTGGCCCGCGAAGCCGCGCCGCTGATGACCGATGGCGGAAGCATTGTTTCGATGAGCTATTACGGCTCGGCAAAAGTCGTGCCGCACTACAATGTCATGGGCGTGGCCAAAGCCGCTCTGGAAGCCGCCACCCGTTATCTGGCTTACGACCTCGGCCCCCGCAAAATCCGCGTCAACTGCATCAGCGCCGGCCCGGTCAACACCCTGGCCGCTCGCGGCATCGCCGGCTTCTCCGACATGCTCAAGCATTACGAGTCCCACTCGCCCTTGAAACGCAATGTTTTGCCCGATGAATTGGGCGCGACCGGACTCTTTCTGGCCGGCGACGGCGCCGCAGCCATCACCGGCCAGGTCCTCTACGTGGATTGCGGCTACGAAATCATGGGCATGTAATCTGACCTTTCCCTTCCTAATCCTAATCTTAATCTTAATCCTCATCCGAATGACCCGATGCGTGAAGGAGATTAAGATTAGGAGACAAGGAATTAGTGTGCCATTGGATTGACAATCTCCCGCCGACCTCCCACCTTGATGCGGAACGGCATGACGACCACCACAATCACCATTCACAAAGTCAGCGTGGACACGATTCTTGCCCTGCGGCACAGAATCCTGCGCGAGGGCCTGCCCCTGGAAAGCGCCTGCTTTGAGGGCGACGACGCGCAGACAACCCTCCATTTCGCCGCCTATGCGGCCGGCTGCGGCAGCCCTCTGGTTGGATGCCTGAGCTTCATGCTCAATTCTTTCGGCCACGAGCCGGCCTGGCAATTGCGCGGCATGGCTGTGGACACCCCCCATCAATGCCGGGGAGTGGGCCGGCAACTCATAACCCACGCCGAGGAGACGCTGGCCCGCGAGGGCCGCGCCGCCTTGCTCTGGTGCAATGCCCGTCTGCCCGCCGTTGGGTTTTACCAGAAACTCGGATGGACAGTCGTCTCGGAAGTCTTCGAGATTCCCACCGCCGGCCCCCACGTCAAAATGACCAAACGATTGAAAAAACTCGATTCCGTGCGCGAAACCGTTGAAAAATCGCGCGACAACGGTTAGCTTTGCTTCGATGCTGGATGATCGCCCATACATGCGCGCACCTTACCGGCCGGCTTGGTCCATGACCAAGATCCTGTTGGTCTCGCTGGTCGTGTGCTTTTTGCTCCAATCCCTCCTGGAGGGGGTGAAAGGGGAAGTATGGGTGCTGAAGTGGCTCGCCTTGAGCTCCTACGGCATCGTCCACGGCCGCTTTTATCAGTTGCTCACCTTCCAGTTTCTTCACGGCGGTTTCTGGCACCTGCTGATGAACATGATTGGACTTTACTTCTTCGGCCGGGCCATGGAGGACATGCTCGGCAGCAGGGCAATGCTCAAACTCTATCTGCTCAGCGGCGTGGCCGGCGGGTTCTTGCACGTCGGATTGGCCTTTGCTTTTCCTAACATTTTCGACGTGCCGGTCGTGGGAGCTTCGGCCGGCATCTTTGGCTTGATCGCCGCTTTTGCCACCCGCGTGCCCGACCAGCCCATCACCATGCTCATCTTCTTCGTCCTGCCCGTCACCTTCAAGGCGAAGGTTCTGCTGCTCATTGAGGCCGCCCTCGCCGTTTCCGGTTTGTTGGGAACACTGATCCACCCCGTCCTGGGCGGCAACGTCGCGCACGGCGCGCATCTGGGCGGAATGTTGGCGGGCATCGTGTGGATTCGCTGGGGCTTGTGGCAGCGCCCGCCCCTGAACTTCTGGCGCCGCCGCCAGCCGCGCCGGGCGCCGCCCCGAACCGTCTCCAAGCGGCCCTGGCGCAGTGCTGCCGCAAAAAACGAAGACCTGCCGCCTGCCGAGTTCATCAGCCGCGAGGTGGACCCGATCCTGGAAAAAATCTCCGCCCACGGCATCCACAGCCTGACTGAGCGCGAGCGCCAAATCCTGGAGGCCGCCCGCAGCAAAATGGCACGCCGTTGAACCCCAACCCACTCCAACCCAATGATTGAGCGTTATTCCCGCGCCCCGATGCGCGGCATCTGGACCGAGCAGCGCAAGCTGGAAATCTGGCTGCAAATCGAGTTGCTCGCCGCCGAGGCCCTCGTGGCCGAGGGCCTGGTTCCTCCCTCCGATTTCGCACAAATGAAAGCCAGGGCCGCCTTCAGCCTGGAGCGCTGCCGGGAACTGGAGAAAACCCTCAACCATGACGTCGTTGCTTTCACCACCAATGTCTCCGAGAACATCGGCCCTCCCGCCAGCCGCTGGCTCCATTTCGGATTGACCAGCAGCGATATTGTTGACACCGCCTTCGCCGTGCAAATGGTCCAATCGGCCGACCTGCTCATCGCCGATGTCCAAGCCTTGCGTGACGTCCTCGCCCATAAGGCGCGCGAACACCAATTCACTCCTATGATCGGCCGCAGCCACGGCATCCACGCCGAGCCGATCACCTTCGGCCTGAAAATGGCCCTCATGCACGATGAATTCACCCGCGCCTTGGAACGCCTGCAATCGGCCCGCCAGCGCGTGGCCGTGGGCAAACTCTCCGGCGCAGTGGGCACCAGCGCCCATCTTTCGCCCCGTGTTGAATCCTTCGTCTGCGCGCGGCTGGGCCTTCGTCCCGCGCCCCTGGCCACGCAGATCATCCAACGCGATTTGCACGCCGAGTTCATCGGCGTTCTGGCCTTGACCGGCGCCAGCATCGAACGCTGGGCCACCGAGTTCCGCCACCTCCAGCGCACCGAGGTCCTGGAGGCCGAGGAGTTTTTCGCCCCGGGCCAGAAAGGCTCCAGCTCCATGCCGCACAAACGCAACCCCATCACCGGCGAGCGCCTGGCCGGCCTGGCCCGCGTCCTGCGCGGCAACGCGCTCGCCGCCCTGGAAAACGTCGCCCTTTGGCACGAGCGGGACATCAGCCACAGCTCGGTCGAACGGATCATTTTCCCCGATTCCTGCGCGCTCCTGGACTACATGCTCGTCACCCTGGCCAAATTGACCGCCGGGTTGATCGTCTATCCCGAAAACATGAAGCGCAACCTGGCCCTCTCCCTCGGCCTCTGGAATTCACAGACCGTCTTGCTGGCGCTCATCAAGAAGGGCCTCTCGCGCGAGGCCGCCTACGATATTGTCCAGCGCAATTCCATGCTTACCTGGCAGGCCAGGCACGCCGGCCGCGACGACGCCGATTTCCTGCGCCAATTGCGGCGCGACCCGGATGTCAACAAACATTTCGTGGCGGGCGAACTGGAAAAACTCTGCTCCCTTGATTTCCACTTCCAAAACCTGCCCGCCAAATTCGACAATGTCTTCGGCGCCTCCTCCCTTCCGCCTGATTCCAAATGAATATGTCACGACGCAAGTTTGTCCGCGGCACGGCCCTCGGCCTGGCGGCCGCCTCCCTTCCGGCCGGCGCGCAGACCCTTCCCGAAAAGGAAGCACTGCCGCTCGTCGTTTCCACCTGGTCCTTCGGCCAGCCCGCCAACGACGCCGCCCTCAAAGTCCTTCTGGCCGGCGGTTCCATCCTCGACGCCGTCGAGCGCGGCATCTGGGTCACGGAGAATGATTCGCCCAACGGGTCCGTCGGTTTGGGCGGACGCCCCAACGCCGCCGGATTCGTGCAGTTGGACTCCTGCATTATGCTCGGCCCCGGCCACAAAGCCGGCTCCGTCGCCGCCCTGGAAGGCATCCGCCATCCCATTTCCGCCGCCCGGCGTGTCATGGAAAAAACCCCTCACGTCATGCTCGCCGGCGAAGGGGCCAGATTGTTCGCCTTGGAACAGGGGCTGGAATCCGTCAAGGGCGACAACCGCAAACTCTACCAGAAATGGCGCAAAGAAAGAACCGCCAACAAGCCCAAAAAAACCGCCAACCACGACACCATCGCCCTGTTGGTGCTGGCCGCCGACGGCACGATTGCCGGCGGCTGTTCCACCAGCGGCCTGGCCGGCAAGTTGCCCGGACGGATCGGCGATTCCCCCATCATCGGCAGCGGATTATACGTTGACAACGAGGTTGGCGCCGCCGGCGCGACGGGCGTCGGCGAGAACATCATGCGTTATTGCGCCTCCTTTATGGCCGTGGAATTCATGCGCCAGGGCCTCCATCCCCAGGAAGCTGTCGTCAAGACCGTTCGCCGCATTGTCGAGTCCGAGCGGCGCGAGGACCTGCGCGTCAACCTGGTGGCCCTTGACAAGTTTGGCCGCCACGGCGCCGCCGGAACTGATAATAATTTCAAGTACTCCGTCGCCACTCCAGGCAAAAGCCTCGTCTTCGAAAATCCCGCCCCGGTGTAGCTGCTGATCCAGCGGCGTATCCGCCGGGCGAACCTCGTTTTTTTGGGTGGCGGTTTCCGCATCCTAATCTTAGTCTTAATCCTGATCTCGGTTGCACGAATGTCCAACAACCCTCCATTGCGGATCATCCAGATGACCCCGGGAGCCGGCAAGATGTTTTGCGGCGCCTGCCTGCGCGACAACGCTCTGACCGCCGCCTTGCGCCGCCTGGGCCACTCGGCCATCATCGTCCCGTTGTACCTGCCATTGACGCTGGACGAGGAAGATCAGAGCGCCGGCGCGCCGATTTTTTTCAGCGGCATCAACGTCTTCCTCGACCAGCAATCGGCCCTCTTTCGCAAGTCCCCTCACTGGCTCCATCGCCTGCTGGCCTCGCCCTCCTTGTTGCGTCTGGCTTCCGGCGCGGCCGGCAAAACCCGCGCCGCGGATTTGGGCCAATTGACTCTCTCCATGCTCCGCGGCGAGGAGGGCAACCAGGCCCGCGAACTGGACGACTTGATCGGCTGGCTGCGCCTGGAAAAACCGCAGGTCGTCTGCCTTTCCAACGCCCTGCTCGTCGGCATGGCCCGGCGCATTCGCTCCGAATTGCGCGTGCCGGTGCTCTGTTCCCTGCAAGGAGAAGACTTTTTTCTTGACGCACTGCCCGAACCGCACCGCCAGACCGCCTGGAGCATCGCTTCTGATCGGGCCGCCGACATTGACCTCTTCATCGCGCCAAGCCGCTACTTTGCCGCCTTCATGGCAGACCGGCTGAAAATCGCCTCCGACCGGATCAAGGTCCTCGTCAACGGCATCAATTTGACGGGTTACGACGCGCCCTCCGTCGCCAAAACCGGCCCGCCGGTCCTTGGTTACTTCGCCCGCTTATGCCGCGAGAAGGGATTGGACCAGTTGATCGGCGCCTTCATCCGCCTCAAGAAACGCGACGGCCTGGGCGATTTGAAACTGCGCGTCGGCGGCAGTTGCGGCCCGGCCGACCAGGTGGTCGTGGACGTCTTGCGCGACCTTCTGGCCGCGAATCAGGTCTTGGGCGACGCCGAGTTTTGCCCCAACCTTTCTCACGCCGGCAAACTGGACTTTTTGCGCTCGCTGACAATTTTCTCGGTGCCCGCCCGCCACCCGGAGGCCTTCGGACTCTACGTCATTGAGGCGCTGGCCGCCGGCGTGCCCGTCGTGCAACCCGGCCACGGCGGTTTTCCCGAATTGATCGCCGCCACCGGCGGCGGCCGGTTGTACCCGCCCGGAAACGAAGACGCGCTGACCGACGCCATCGAGGCGCTGTTGCGCGCGCCCGGCCAGGCGCGGGCGATGGGCGAGGCGGGCCGTCTGGCCGTGCGCCAGCGGTTCAGCGTGGAAACAATGGCCGAAAATTTCGCCGAAATCTGCCGCCAAGCCGTGCGGAATTTCCGCTCGTAACTGGCCCCAATCATCCGCTGTCACCTTGAAAACTGGCGCAACTGGATTTGCCGGACACTCATCCGCAAAACCAGAGGCGGACAATTGCTATGCCTTCTTCCACGGGAAGAAGGGCAGGCTTGATTTTGACTTGCTTGCGGCGATCATCTTTCCCGGTATAAAACTCAGAAAATTCCTTACCGCGTCTTTCTGTGTGGCAGCCGCCGTCATTGTGTTCTGCATCGGCTACATCAAAGCGCATCCGCTGGTCTTCAACGAATCGTTTTTTGAGCACGCGCATTGCATTGTGGAAACGGGAACGGCTTTCCGCATTTATGCGACTGACCATAACGGCCATTTCCCATTCGACACAAATGGTTACGGAGATGCGCTGCTTCTCCTCAGTAATTACGTCGGTGGCTCCTGGGCGTGTCTTACCGGTCCTGGCTACGACGGCCAGGTCTTCGCAGTGGCCGCACAGACCGGGCAGCATATACCTGAAGCCGAGTGTGGCAGAGTTTACGTTCAGGGATTGTGTGAGACCGATGACCCAAATATTGCACTATTCTTCGACAAGCTGCCAACGCCCGGCGGGGACCATTGTAATGGTTTTCATCGTATTCGCGCACCGTTGGTGCGAGAAGTAGTGACAATTGACGGCTCACGCCAAGTAGTCAGAGAGAGCGAGTGGAATGCCTTTGCCAGGCGACAAATTGACTTGTTGGTTGCTGCTGGCATAGCACGACCAAAGGCGGAACAGTATTACTCCGAGAAACCTAAGAGGTGAAACACGGTGCGCCTTCAGACTGCTTGTGACAGATTAGCCACTTTCGGACAAGGTAGGATGGGACCCGCTCGTGCCTGGAAGCAACGTAGTTCGTCAAGAAAAAAACACAGCTTCTAAGGTTGGGTTCACTCTGCAAACCTGAGCTGTGGGCGAAGTCCTGGAAGGGCAGGGGAGGGCGCGAACAATTTTACGAAAAGAGCTTGAAGAGGGGCGCTTCTGAGGGATATTCCCTCCATGAGTGCGACCATAATTGACAAAAAACACCGGATGACTCTCCCGGGGTCTATCTGCGCGGCCGTGGGTCTTAAACCCTACGACCAGGTCGAATGGCGTGTCCAAGATGGCGAGATTCGCGGACGCAAGCTGGTGGCTCAAAAGCCCAAGGAAGCCTTTCCTCGGGGCAGCCTTCTCAAGTACCTCACGCCGGAACGGGATAAGGATCAGCTTGCCATTCTGGCCGGTTGTGTCCAGGGACCGGTCGAATCCAGGTGAAAGACCAGTTCGACGTCTGGCGGTATAATTTCCCCGAAAAGGGAGGCGAGCATCCCGTTGTGCTGATTTCTCATCCGGACATCTGTGACCGGGCGGCTGTGGTCAATGTTCTCTTTTGCACGTTCCAACGCCAAAGTCGGCACCCCTATCGGCACGAAGTGATGCTCAATGGAGAAGATGGCATGGACTGAGAAACATTCTGTGATTGCTCGTGCCTCTACGCGGTCAAGTCCTTCGATCTGTTTGGCAAACGGGGGCACGTTACCTTGGAAAGACGGCGTCACATTCGCTCCCATATCCGGTCCATTTTCCTCCTGTCTGCCACTGATTAAACCCCTGGCAGGCTTCAGGCGTGTTTCGCACAATGTATGAAGTCGTTCTGTTGGGCGAGGGTTTTTTTCAGCCGCCTGTAAACAATAACACCTCACGCAGATTGCGAACCAGGCACAGGCGCGAAAACAAGGGCAGGGGACCCTCGCCAGCGTGGCAGCGCATGGTAAAAAACGAAATCCCCGTAGAAACCAACAAGACAGAGCGCTCAGGGCGGCGCCAGCCGGTAAAACTTCTGCGGCGCCGCGATGCTGTCGGTGAACCAGTTTAAGTTGTTGGAGATAATCGTGCCGTTGGTGGGATATTGCCAGGCGGCGGAGGGCGCCAGAGCCGGGCTATCTTGCAGGAGGAAATTGACCGGTGACAACGGCCAGGTCACCAGCACTCCGGCCGCATTGGTCTGGCGGGCGATGCTCAAGGTGCGCTGAGAGTTCAACACGACGTAGTTCACCGCCGTAGAAATACCGTCCAACGGAACCACATTTCCCTCTGCAAAGGCCAGGACGGCGGTGTTGGTGAACGCATAAGCGCCGGTGGACGCGCCCACGATTTGCAAAGTGGCGCCGGCGCCATTGGTCAGGAAAGCCATGCTCCAGGCGACGATCTGATTGGTGTAAATCCAGTTTCCCGCGCTGGCCGCCGCGGACAGAAGTGTCAGGCCGGTCGGAATATAGTCGGTCACCGTCACCGATGAGACGATGGAAGGCCCTTCATTGGTCAGTTGCAACGTGTACGTGATGTTGGTGCCGGGGCCGCTGACCAGCGGGCTGCCCGTTTTGGTCAATAGCACCAGGCTGGACTTTGTGGCGGTGAAACTGTTGCTGCTGATGTCGTTGCCGTAGGGCGTCACGACGGTCAGCGGGCCGGTGGCCGCGCCGGCCGGAACGGCGGCCTGGACCTGGTTGGGGGAGGCGTTGAGCGCCGGCGCGCTGACGCCGTTAAAGAGAACGCTGGTCACGTCAAAAAGGCTGGTGCCGCTGATGGTGACGAGCGTCCCGACCGGGCCGATGTTGGGGGTGAAACTGTAAATTTTGGGCAATATCGCGAACGCGTTGGTGCTGATGTAAACCCCGCCCGGCGCGGCGATCTGGATCAGGCCGGTGGTCGCGTTGGAGGGAACCGTGGCGGTGATCTGCGAGGCGGCGGCGGTAAAATCATAGTTGACGCCATTGACTTGCACCGATGACGTGTTGGTCAGACTGCGGCCGGTGATCGTCAGGGTCGAATTGACGATGCCGCTGGTCGCGCTCAACGAACTGATCCACGGCTGGAGGTAAAAGAGCGACGGACTGCTCCCAGTGCCGCCGGAATTGGCAACGGTGATGAGGCCCGACGCCGCATCGGCGGGCACGGTGGCGATCAGTTCGGTCGTGGTGGCCGGTGTCTGATAATCGGCGGTGACGCCGTTGAATTTCACGGAGGACACGTTGGTGAAACCGGCGCCGTTGAGGGTCACGGTGGTTCCGCGCACGCCGTTGGTTGGCGTGAAACTGGCGATCACCGGCGCCGCGCCTGTCAAGAGAAAATTGCTGCCGGTGGTGCAACTGCCCGAACCGGTCGTGACTTCGATGGCGTAATTGCCGGTCGAAAGGGACGGCACGGTGGCGGAAATCTGGGTGGCTGCGGTAACGTGGAACGAAGCGGTGGTGGTCCCGAACTTGACCGAGGAGGCGCCCGTGAAATTCAGCCCGTCAATCGTCACCGTCGTGCCAACCGGCCCGAACACCGGACTGAAATTGGTGACGAAGGGCGCCGCGCTGTTGGTGAAATCGTCCAACGTGGTGAAGCTGCCCGCCGTGGTGGTCACTTTGATCGGCCCGGTGCCCGAAGTGTTGGTGAGGGTCACCTGCAACTGGTCGTCGCTGTAGGCGGTGATGTCTTCGCGGGCGCCATTGAAAGTCACGCTGCTGGGCGACGAAAGATTGAAACCGGAAATGTTCACCGGTGTTTCCAGAGTGCCCACCGCGGGCGAGAAACTGGTGACGATCGGCCCGGGGCCAGTGAGGAAATTGCTGCTCGTGGTGAAGCCGCCGTAAGAGTTGCTCACAGTGAGAGGCCCGTTGGTTGCACCGCTGGGAACCGTTGCGACGATTTCTGTCGTGGATTCAATGCTGACGCTGCCGGCCGCCACCGAGCCGAACTTGACGGTGGCGGGAGAGAAGAAATTGCCGCCGAAGATGGTCACCGTCGCGCCGTTGGTGCCTGCCGTCGGCGTGAAGGACGTGATCGTGGGCAGGGAACTGGCCAGGAAACTGCCGACGCTGACATTGGTTCCGGCGCTGGTGATCACCGTGATCGGCCCGTTGCCGGCCCCCGCCGGCACGGTCGCCGCCACCTCAGTCGAGGCGACATACGTGGCGCTGATCTTGTTGGTGGCGCCGGGGAAGATCACCCAGGTTGCGCCGCTGACGAAGTTGGCGCCGAAAATCGAGACGATCGTGGGCGAAGTGCCGCTTTGCGGAGAAAAACCGGTAATGACCGGCGCCACCAAAAAACCGGCCGTGCTGGTGGCTCCGCTGCTGCCCGCCAGCACCTCCAAAAGCCCGCTGGACGCCCCCGCCGGCACCACCACCAGCAACTCGGTGTCCGAGACGTTGGTAAAATCGCCCAGGGTGGGGGAGTTGGCGTTGAATTCAACAGCCGTCACGCCGGTGAATCCCGAACCGGTGATTGTAATCACATCGCCCGGCTGTCCCGAGGCGGGAGAAAAGCCAGTAATCGTCACGCCTCGCGCCGCCAAAGCAAAAAACAGCAGGAGCACCCCCGACGCCAATGGCCGGGAAACCAGGCGTCTCCTTGCCCAATCCAATGAACCGGGCCGTTTAGGAGCCGTCAAAAAATAACAATTACAATCTGACTTGGTCTTTTGGCGACTGGCGGCGTTGCTCCTCAGTCGAAGATCCACGAGGGATGTTCTCCTTCGTCGCGCCTTGCCAGCCGCCAAAATCCCGGCGTCATATTTGTAAATGTTATTTCCTGACAGCTCCTTAAACATAACTGTCGTGGATAAAGTCGCGCAAAACCGGCAACTCCGCCTCTCCATCAATAGTATGCGTCTTGGCGAATTCCCGCCAGTCAATTTTCAGCCCCGCCCTCCGCAACAATTCCACCTGCCGCCGCGTCTTCTCGATGGGCAGGAGCGGATCCTGCGTGCCGTGCGTGATCAGAAACCGCTGCTCCCGTGCCTGCGGGGACAGTTCCTGCGCCAGCCGCAAGGCCTCGTGAACGCAACCGCTGACGCCGACAATGCCCGCCAGCCGGTGCGGATACCTGGCGCCGATCTCAATGGACATCAGGCACCCTTGGGAAAAGCCGAAGACGACGATTTTTTCGGCGGCAAACTTCCCGGCGCGCAGTTCGTCCAGCAAATCAAAAAGCAATTTGCGGCTTCGTTCGATCCCGGGGCCGGGGTCCCCGTAGAGATCGTACCATGAAAAGCCGCCGAAATACGGGTCGGGCGCGTTGACCAGCAGATAGCTCAACCAGGGCAGCCCCATCGCTTCGGGCATCCAGCGATAGCCTTCAAGGCTGTCCCCCAGGCCGTGCAAGGCGATGAGCAGGCGCGGCTCGCTTTCCTGGATGGCGGGAATGAATTCCGTGCGCAACATGAACTACTGTGGTTTGGAAACAAAAGGACTCGGCGCCAGTTTGAAGCGCGGAAGCCGGCCCCCGGTCTTGGCGGAGGCAGGGGCGATTTCGGAATGGGCGGCCGCCTCGAGCAACTCGCTTTGGCTGCGGTGCAATTTGGCCCCGCCCCTTGAGCGCGGGCGCGCATAAGAGCCGCCCGGTTTCAAAAATCGCGCCTTGACATTGTCCCCCAGCGCCGCCTCCAGAATCTGGCCGCGGATGCGCTCCCGCAGGTTGCCGTCCTCGATGGGAAAGACCACCTCGATGCGGCGGAGGAAACTGACGGAGGTCCAGTCGGCGCTGCCCAGCCAGATTTCGGGCTGGCAGGAATTTTCAAAGTAAAAAATGCGGCTGTGCTCAACAAAGCGGTCCACCACCCCGCGCACGGTGATATTGGCGCTCAAACCGGCCACGCGCGGCCGCAGGCAGCAGACCCCGCGCACGATCAGTTCAATGGGCACTCCGGCCTGGGAAGCGCGGTAGAGAGCGGCGATGATTTGCGGGTCGTCCAGAGCGTTCATCTTGGCGATGATGCCGGCGGGCAGGCCCGTCCGGGCGTGGAGGGCCTCCCGTTCGATTAGCGCCAAAGTCCGCTCGCGCAAGTCAAAAGGCGCCACGACCAACTTGCTGGCGCCGGGATATTGGCAGACGCCCGTGAGCAAATTGAACAGGTTGGTCGCGTCCTCGCCAAATTCCGCCCGGCAGGTCAGCAGGGCGGTGTCCTCGTAAAATCGCGCCGCCGTCGGGTTGTAATTGCCGGTGCTCAAATGCAGATAGCGCCGGATGGCATCCTGGTCCTTGCGCACCACCAGGCACATTTTGGCGTGGACCTTGTGCCCGACCAAGCCATAGACCACATGCACGCCCTCCTCCTCCAGACGTCGCGCCCAAAGGAGCTTGCCCTCTTCCTCCGGGCGGCCCTTCAACTCCACCACCGCCGTGACCTGCTTGCCGTTGCGGGCCGCTTCCATCAGCGCGCCGACTATCTGCGAGTCCGCGCCTGTCCGGTAGAGTGTCTGTTTGATCGCCAGCACCTTGGGGTCCGAGGAGGCCAGGCGCAGAAAGTCCATCACGCTGCTGAAGTTCTCGTAGGGATGATGCAGCAGCACGTCCCCCCGCCGGATGGCGCCGAAGAAGTCGCTTTCCTCCCGCAACGCCGCCGCCACCGGCGCGACAAAGGGCGGGTCGCGCAGTTCGGGCGAATGGTCGCCCTCCGTCACGGCCATGAGCCGCCCCGGATTGAGCGGGCCGTCAATAATAATCAAATCCCGCTCCGCCAGGCCGAGGTTCTCAAGCAACAACGCGCGGATTGCCGCCGGACAACCCTGCTCGGCCTCCAGCCGCACCGCCTCGCCCTGGCGGCGGGCGCGCAAGTCCGGTTCCACCGCTTTGAGCAGGATGGCCGCCTCCTCTTCGTCGGCGTAAAGCGCGTTGTTGCGGGTCACCCGGAAATGCCAGCAACCCAAAATGTCCGCGCCGGGAAACAATTCGGCCAGATGCCGCCGGATGAGCTCCCCCAAAAAGACGTAGTCATGCCGGCGGGAGTCGGCGCGGGGAAGTTTGACCAGCCGCGGCAGCACGCGGGGCACCTGCACGACCGCCAGGCGCCGCCGCCGCGCGCCCGCCTCGGCAATCTCCAACTGCACGATCATGTTCAGCGACCGGTTCAAGAGCTTGGGAAAGGGATGGGCGGGGTCCAAGCCCAGCGGCGTGAGCACCGGCCTGACCTGAGTGCGATAAAACTCGTCCAGCCAAGCCGCGTCCGAATCGCAAAGCTCGTTGGCGCCCAAAAAACAAATTCCCTTCCGGGCCAGGGCCCGCCTCAAATCCTTCCGCCAGCAGGCGTATTGGCGGGCGACCAAGAGGCGGACCTTGCGGTTGATGGCCCGCAAGGTTTCCGTCGCCGTCAGGCCGTCCGGACTCCGCTCGGCGGCGGCGCTTTCGGCTTGTTGCTTCAGGCCGGCGACCCTGGTTTCAAAGAACTCGTCCAGGTTGGAGCTGAAAGCGCAAAAAAACTTCAGCCGCTCCAACAGCGGCGTGGCCGTATCCAGGGCTTCCTCCAACAGGCGCTGATTGAACTCCAGCCAGCTCAACTCCCTGTTGAGCAGGCTCTCGGAGCCGATCCGGTTGGCTTGCTCTGGCATTTGTTGTCCTCAACTTTCCGCTTTCGGCAGGCTGAACCGATAGGCGCCGGAATCCACTTCCAACACCGTCCAGCCGGCGTCGGCGGAGACGGCCTTGATTCCCGGTACGAGCGGCGTTGCCGGATGGCCGCTCTCCTGGACGGCGCCAGGATCGGGGCAAGGCAGAATCACGGTGGCAGTCGTATTGGGCGGAATGTTCGCGTCGAAGAGCAGCCGCCCTTGCTCCAGCCGCCAGCGGGCCTCGATGCGTCCGAACGGACAGTCGTGCCAGGCCCGCACCCACGTCAGATTCCCGACGACATGCGGTTTGAGGATGAAATGCTTGAAGCCGGGCGCGGACGGATCGGGGTTGATGCCCGCGAGCGCCTTGTAAAACCAGGCGAGGATGTCGCCGTACATGATGTGGTTGCGGGAGTCGTCGCCGTTCCATTGTTCCCACAACGTCGTGGCGCCCTGGCTGATCCACCAGCCCCAACCGGGCGCCGAGCGCTGGCTGGCGATCTGCCACGCCACGTCCGCACGCCCCTCGTCGGTCAGGGCGGCCAGCAGATACTTCGCGCCCAAAATTCCCGTGTCAATATGATTGTCATGGGCCTGGATGTTGGCCACCAGGTTGGAGAGCACGGCGGCGCGGTCCTGCGGTTGGACCAGGCCCTGGTACAACGCGCAACTGAGCGAGGTCTGGCTGCCGTTGCCGTAGGATTTCTCGCCGGCGTGAAAGAATTTCCGGTTGAACTGCTCTTTGACCTCCTCGCCCAATTGCGAATACTTCCCGGCCTCGGCGTCGCGCCCGGCCAGCCGCGCGGCCAGGGCCAGCACGCGGATGTCGCGGTAGTAGTAGCCGGTGGAGGTGATGTTGACGGGCGTTTCGGTTTTGGCAGGCGCCCAATCGCCCAGTCCCCAATCCACGATGCCCTCGCGCGCCTTGCCGGTCAGGAAATCCACGTAGCGGCGGAGATGCTCAAAGTGGCTGGTCAGGATGCGCGTGTCGCCCTCGTACACGTAAAGGTAATAGGGGATGAGCACCAGCGCGCTGTCCCAGGGCGGGCCGTTGCCCCATGCGTAGCCCCAGCCGCCGGTGGGGACGATGCCGGGCAGTTCGCCGCTGGGCCGCTGTTCATCGCACAGGTCGTTGATCCACTTGGTGTAAACGGCGGCCGGGGCGTAATTGAGCAGGCCCTGTTCGGCGGCCAGTTGCGCGTCGCCCGTCCACCCGTTTTTCTCGCGATGCGGGCAATCGGTCGGGATGCCCTGAAGATTGCTCAAGAAGGACCAGCGTCCGGCGGCCCATATCCGGTTGATCATCGGGTCGGAGCACTCGAATTCCCCGGCCGGCGGGACGGCGGAATGAATGAAGCAGGCGGCAAGGTTTTCCGGCCCCAACGGGCCGGGCGCGCCCCTGACCTCCACGTATTGAAAGCCGTCATAGTCAAAACGCGAATGCCACGTCTCCAGGCCTTTGCCGCTCAAAACATAGTTGTCGGTTTGGAATTGCTGTTTTGAGTCCACGCGCTTGACGTGCTGCGCGATTATTGCCTGGTCCACAAGGCCATCGGCCGTCAGCCGCTCGCCGTATTTCATCGTTATTTTTGTGCCGGCGGGGCCGGAGATTTTCAACTGGGCGAAGCCGGCCAGATTCTGGCCGAAATCATAGACGTGAATTCCCGGTTTGGGTTCGGATACTTTTTTGGGAACGAGCGTCCAATCCACCTTGATGGGCGGCATCATTTGCGCGGCCAGCCGGCCGGCGGGCGGCGGAGCGATCACCACCGCGGGCCAGGGCGAGTCGTCGAAGGCCGCCGTGTCCCAGCCTGGAACCTCCAGGCGGGCGTCGTAGTTTTCCCCGCCGTAAATGCTGTCAAAAATAATCGGTCCCGTGTTGGCCTTCCAGTGGCCGTCGCTGGCGATGACTTCGTGCCGGCCATCGGCAAAGAGGATGTCCAATTCCAGCAGAAGTTTGGGCGCGGCGCGCCAGGGCGCCCGGTCAAATTCCCAGACGGCGCGGGTCTGGACGTTGTACCAGCCGTTGCCCAGAATGACGCCCAGGGCGTTGGAGCCTTGCCGGAGGGCCTGGGTCACGTCATAGGTGACGTAAAGCGCCCGTTTGTCGTAGCGCGTGTAGCCGGGGTCAAGTATATGATCGCCGATTTTCGAGCCGTTGATGCGCAATTCGTAATAGCCCAGCCCGCAAATATAAACCCGCGCGCGCGCAATTTTGCCCTCCAAGCCAAAGGCGCGGCGGAGCAGGGGAGCGGCAGCCGCGTTGATGTCGGTCGTCTGCGCGATCCATTGGCCGTGCCAATCGCCCGGCGCCAGCAGGCCCATCTCAAAAAACGCCGGCGCGCTGTAAGCGGAAGGCTTCCCGTCCTTGTCCCACACGCGCACTTTCCAGAAGCAGCGTTGGCGTGATTGCAATTCCTTGCCGCCGTAAGGCACCTGGATGGATTGGTCGGAAAGGATTCGTCCCGTGTCCCAAAGGTCGCCCTGGTCCCGGCGCAGAAGCTCTTCGCTCGAAGCGGCCAGAATCTGGCAGGCGGTCTGTTTTTGGCCGCGCCCGGAGGCGGCCAGGACCCAGCTCAAGCGCGGTTGCGCGACATCAATGCCGAGGGGATTGATTAAATACTCGCATTGCAGGTTTTCCACGCGGACATTCGCGGCGCTGGCGGAAAAGACAACCGCGCCGCCGGCCATGAGCCAAAGCATTGTTCTCATCCGGCCAAGAATGTTGCGATGCCGTTAAGGTTGAAAGTTTAAAGTTTGACCCTTTGCCCAAATCCCAGGTTAAAAAAAGAGCCGGATTGCTCCGGCTCTTCAAGGTGATGGGGCTGGACGCGGCCACCTTGCCACGCACAAAAATGTAATGAGTCCAACACTCACGCTGCTCGAAACTCATTACAGACAACCAACCCCTTTGCCAACACTCATCGAACAGCGCCCTTCTCTGTCTGTTTATTTAGACTCTTGCCCTGCGATTCCGTTCAAATCGGTGTAAATGCGGGTGTGCGGCCGCGATTGCAGCACGCGCGCCAGGGGTGTTTTTCCGTTAAGACGCAACGAGTTCCGCATGGCCTCCAGTTTGCCGGCCCCCGCTGCGAGCACCCACACGTTCCTGGCCGCCGCCAGCACCGGATAGGTCAAGCTCAGACGATTGGCCGGTGGCTTGGGCGAGTTGGCCACGTGAACATAAGGTTCCCGGCACTGCGAGACTTCCGGCGCGGCATTGGGCATGAGCGAGGCGACGTGGCCATCCTCTCCCATCCCCAGAAAAATCAGGTCCAGCACCGGATTGCCCGCGCCGTCGCAGGCCGCGACGCGCCGGATTTCATCGTTGGCCTCGGCTACCGCCGCCGCCGGGGGCCATTCGCCCTTGAGCCGGTGGATTTTCTCCGCGGCGATGCCCAAAGGCCGCAACAGGTTCTCCTGCGCCGGCAAAAAGTTGCTTTCCGGATCATCCGGTGGAACGCAACGCTCGTCGGCCCAAAAAAAATGAACGCTGTCCATCCGCGCGCCCGTCTTCCGGGCCAGCGCGGCCACGGCGGCGAAAAAGCTCTTCGCGATGCGCCCGCCTGAAATGGCCGTTGTGCGCGGGGCGGACGGCTCCCGTAGCAGCGCCAGCCAATCCGCTGCCGCTGCCGCCGCCAGCGCCGGCTCGTCGGGGAATGTGATTAGCTCGTAGGACGGCATTACAATCAAGTCAAGGCTCGACGGAGTCTCGCCCTGCCGGGAAATGTGATTAGCTCAAACGGCGGCGGCATCAGGCACCGAGAGAAACTCAGAGACCCAGCTTTTGCAACTCCTGTTGCAGGGCCACTTGAAAGTCCTGCACGTCCTCGGCGGAGGGCTTGTATCCTTTCTGGGCCGGAACAACCGCCAGGCGTCCGGCCTGGTCCAGGAGCCACTCGGCCGTCTTGCCATCGCTGAATTTGACCTTGCCGCTCACCAGTGAACCGGGCCGCGTCAATTGATCCACCGTCACGCTGACTCCGCTCGCAGGGGTCGGGGGCGGCGCGGCGGGTTGGAGCGGCGCGGCCGGTTTGGGCGGCGGCGGCGGGTCCTTGGGTTTGAGTTTCAGGTCGTCCACGAGCAAGCGCACGTCCAGGTAGGTCATGGTCATGCCAAATTCGCTTTCCAGCCGCTTCTGGATTTCGGCCAGTTTGAGGCCCTCGTTGATCCAGTCAGCCACTTTGCGCCGTTGTGTGTCATCCAAATTCATATCGCTTACCATAGCATGACCCGCCCGGCACGCCATTAGTCAATCGCAAAATTACTTTTCGCCGACAAGCCCGTACCCTTGCGTCTGTAGGCCGCGTGCCATCACGCGGCGTTTAGACGTATGAAATGTGCCGGCTAACCACCCATCACTAAAGACTATGCGCTCTTCGCATTTCCGTGTCGCGCCCGCCCTTGGAATCCGTTTATCATCGCGCCGCCCGTGTTACCGATTGTGAAGGGTCCCAGCCAGCCGCGTTTGATCCGCCGCTTTGGCCTCGTGCAGGCCACCGCGCTGAACATCACCAACATCATCGGCACCGGGCCGCTGATCACCCTTCCGATCCTCATGGGGACCATCAACGGCGGCGGGCCTCAATGTATGCTGGGCTGGCTCACCAGCCTGTTGATCGTTCTGCCCGACGGCCTGATCTGGGCCGAGTTGAGCGCGGCCATGCCCGTCTCCGGCGCCTCTTACCTCTGGCTGCGGGAGGGATTCGGACGGGAAACCTGGGGCCGGCTGATGGCCTTTTTGTTCATCTGGCAATTCATCCTCAGCGGGCCGATGGAAATCGGCACCGGCTTCATCGGCATCAAACAATATGCGGGCTTCCTTCTTGGCCCTGTCTCCGCAGTCCAGATGGGCGCAATAAACGTCGGCCTGGCCGTTCTGCTTTATTTCCTGCTCTACCGCCGGATTGATTCGGTCGCAAAAATCACCGTGTGCCTCTGGGTGGGAACGATGATCACCGTCGTGGCGGTCATTCTAAGCGGGATGACCCACTTTGACCCCAAGATCGCCTTTGCCTTTCCTCCCGGGGCCTTCAGCTTTTCCCTGGGTTTTTTGTCCGGCCTGGGCGCGGCCACGAGCATTGGCATCTATGATTACCTGGGCTACTTTGATGTCTGCTACATCGGCGAGGAGGTGCGCGATCCGGGAAGGATCATTCCCCGCTCCATCATGTTGAGCGTGGCGGGCGTCGCGGTCATATACCTGACCATGAACCTCTCCATCATCGGCGTGGTGCCGTGGCAAAGTTTTGCCGGCGCGGCCGATGCCGCCGTCGGCTCGATCTTCATGCAAAAAATCTGGGGCGCCGGCGTGGCGCGCGCGTTCACCTTTTTGTTTCTCTGGACGGCCTTCGGCTCCATCTTCACGTTGGCGCTGGCCTACTCGCGGGTGCCTTACGCGGCGGCGCGCGACGGTTATTTCTTCCGCGTTTTCGAGCGGCTTCATCCGACGAAGGATTTCCCGCGCAATTCGCTCACGCTGATCGTCCTGCTCTCGATTCCCTTTAGTTTTCTTCCTTTGGGCGCGCTGATCAGCGCCCTTCTGGCCTTGCGCGTGGTAGTGCAATTCATCGGCCAGATCGGCGCGCTGATGCTCCTGCGCCGGACCCGGCCCGACATGCCCCGCCCGTTTCGCGTCTGGCTCTACCCGCTGCCGGCGCTGCTGGCGCTGGCCGGATGGTTTTTCGTATTCCTGACCACCGGCGCCAGGGAGCAATGGATCGCCGCGGCGGCGCTGGCGGCGGGGATTGCGGCCTTTTTGATTTGGTCGCGCCTCATCGGCGCCTGGCCCTTCACGCGGAAGGGGAAACCGGAGGATCTCCCGGTCCGTCCACGCCCGGCACAATGACGGCCGGCGAAGCTGCCTCGGCCAGCTTTTCCGGCTCAAAGGTGATGAGCACTGTGGCAATGATGGAAAAGCCTATGCCTGTCACGATGATCAGGGACGGTTTGGCGTGGTTGACAGCAAGCGAAACCAGAACAGTGATGAGGGGAGCAACCGCATTGGTCAGCGGGCTTACGATAATCGCCTTGCCGTAACGGAAGGCATAGACCACGCAAAGCGCGCCGATGGCATTCAAGACTTGGATCAGGGCGGCCAGGTAAGGCCCTTTGAAACCCCAGGTGATGGGCTTGGAAAAATCCGTCATCAACACGGCGACCGGTATGAGAGCCAGGCCGGTGAGGGTCATGTAGAAGAAAATGCTTTCCGCTTTCATCGTCGCATTGGCCAGCTTCCAGAAATACGCTTGAACCCCCCAGGCTAGGAAAACGACCAGAATCAGCACCCGCCATAAAGCCCCCCCGGCGGCAGACTGGTCCGGCGGTTGATAGTTGAGCAGCGGCATTGCAATGAGGGCAAATATGATTCCAATCCAACTAAGCCACCTCGCGCGCTCCTTCAGCAACCAGCAGGACAACAGGATGGTCACCACCGGTGACAGGGAGATAATCGGAAAGGCCAGGTAGGCGGGTCCCATGCGGAGGGCTTGAAATAAAATGACCTGCCCGCCCGCGCCTGTGAATCCGATGATGCATCCCAACCATACCGACCGCATGTCGTATTCCAATTTCCACCCGACGATTTTCAAGGCCACCAGCGCGCAGGGAATCATCGTCAGCGCCCAGACGCAATATCCCAGCGTGGCTGGAAAACCGGCCTTGTCCGGCGCATCAATAAACGCGCCCCATACACCCCAAAATACCGTCGTGATTATCGCGAAGACGAACCAGGGTTTAATTTTCAAGCCTTCGCTCCCTTCCAATAACAAAATCAATGATCATCAGGAACGGGAGCTTGAAGCAGACCACCCGCTCCGGGCAAGTCATATCTGCAATCATCTTAAACGATTAGCGCGCGGGCCGTGCGAATCTAATCTTGTGCTTGTAGATGAGCCTGCAATCGTCCATGCTCATGAGGTTATTCGTATGACAAGAATCTATCGCCACGGGGCGGTCCTTTGCCTTCTTTCGGCGCTGGCCGCGTTTGGACAAGTCGAAACCGTCACCCTGGACGGACAGGGGCCGGGCCGAACCTTTGAAGGGCTGGGCGGATTGAGCGCGGGCGCCGGGTCGCGTTTGCTGATGGATTACCCCAAGCCACAGCGCGATGAGATACTTGACTTTCTCTTCAAGCCCGACTTCGGAGCCGCGCTGCAGCATCTCAAGGTGGAGATTGGCAGCGACGTGAACTCGAGCGAGGGCAGCGAGCCGAGCTACGCGCGGACCCGCGACGAGTTCGAGCACCCCCGGGCCGAGTACTTCCAGCGCGGCTACGAGTGGTGGCTGATGCGCGAGGCCAAAAAGCGCAACCCCGCCATCTGCCTCGACGTGCTGCAATGGGGCGCGCCGGACTGGATCGGCGACAAGGATTTTCCCGACGCCGGCGACCCGAACACTCTGAGCTGGGAGCAGCGGATCCCGCGGGATCGCAAGAAATTTTTTACCCAGGACGACGCCGATTTCATCGCTGGATTCATCCAGGGCGCAAAGAAGTATCACGGGCTGGACATTGATTACTGCGGCACCTGGAACGAGACGCCGGGGGACAACAATTGGGATGGCCCCCGGCTGGATGTGCCTTGGATCAAATTACTGCGCCAGACGCTGGACCACCGCGGTCTGACGGGCGTCAAGATCGTCGCCCGCGATTGCGGCTGGAAGATTGCCGAATTGATGGAGCAGGACGCCGAACTGAAGAATGCCATTGACGTGGTCGGCGCCCACTATCCCGAACACGAAAGCACGCCCGCCGCCAAGCAGTGCGGCAAGCCGCTTTGGGCGAGCGAGGACCACGCGGGATGGCAAGGGGGACCGCTGTGTATTGAGAATCATCCGGGTTTTGGCGGCAGACTGGGCTGGGCCGAGGCCCTCGCGCTGGCCAAATTATACAACCTCAACTACATCAAGGGCAGAATGACCAAGACCACCATCTGCTATTTGATCGCCTCTTACTATGACAGTTTGTCGTGGCCCAAATGCGCGGCCATCTGGGCCAATTCGCCCTGGTCGGGCCACTACGAAATCTGGCCGCCTCTTTGGGCCATGGCCCACACGACCCAGTTCGCGCAGCCGGGCTGGCGGTATCTGGACGGCGCCTGCGCGGTGCTCAAGGAGGGCGGCAGTTGTGTCTGCCTGCGCAGCCCTGAGCCGGGCGGCGACTACAGCGCCGTCATCGAGACTGGCGACGCCAAGAAGCCGCAGACGCTCGCATTCCACGTGACCGGCGGGCTTTCGAGCGCGGCCGTGCATCTTTGGCGCAGCAGCGAGCAAAGCCAATTGGAGCGCCAGGAGGACATTCCGTTGGCAGGAGACTCCTTTGCGGTGCGGTTGGAGCCGGGCTGCATCTACTCGCTGACCACGACCACAGGGCAGCATAAGGGGAAAACCGCCGCTCCGCCCTTGGCGGATTTCCCGTTCCCGTACCGGGACAACTTCGACGGCTATACGCCCGGGAAAATGGCTCGGTATTTCGCCGAACAGAGCGGGGCTTTTGAGGTGGCCAAGAAGCCCGGCGGCGGCAATTGCCTGCGCCAGACAGTGTCCCGGCGGGGCATTGACTGGGAGGCCTATCCGACGCCGGAGCCGTACACGATTATCGGCTCGCCGAATTGGCGTGACTATGAGGTGTCCTGCGATGCGCGCATTGAGAGCATGCCTGAGAATTCTCCTCGATGGCCGCCGGCCCACCGTAGCGCGGGCGTCTCGCCTGCGAGTTCAGGCGGCGTCTCGCCGCCGGTTCTGAATTCTCAGGCACGCTCTGAGGGTACGGGCTACGCCGCGATTTTCGGCCGCATCAAGTCCAGTGTGGTCAGTGATTCGGACCCCCCGCGCGGCTACTGGCTCAAGCTGGGCAGCGACGGTCGCTGGGAATTGAAGGTGTTCCGGGAGACGTTGGCTTCCGGAACCGTTGCCTTCAGCGCCGATCCATGGCACAAGTTGGCGCTGGCATTTTCCGGCTCGCGCATTGCCGCCAGCATAGACTCCATCGAGGTGAAGGCGATCGAGCACGACACCGACCTGATGGGTTTCGGCCAGGGAATGGCCGGGTTGGGCAGCGGTTGGAACAACGCCCAGTTTGCCCACTTTTCGGTGCGGGAGATTCCACAAACGGGCGGCCCGCCGCGGCGGGTCAACCTGGCGAGGGGCAAAAAAGCGACCGCCTCCAGCAACTATAGCGACAATTACGACGCCCGCCTGGCCAACGACGGCAACCCCTTCACCCGCTGGAATTCCGCGGCGGGCGATGCGGCCGGCGCGTGGCTCGAGGTGGATTTCGGCCAGCCGACCCGCTTCAACCGCGTGGCCGTGCGCCAATTGGAGACACGAATCCAGAAATACAAGATTCAGTATCTGGACGGCGCCCAATGGCGCGACGCCTTCAGCGGCGAAGCCGCCGGCGAATGCTGGAGCGCCAGTTTCGCTCCCGTGCAGGCCGGCAAAGTGCGCCTTTTGGTCGTTTCCACCCGGAACAACATCACACCCTCCATCTTCGAGTTCGCAGTGTATAACGAGGGAAAAGCCACGCGATAAGGCCGAACTCTCGCTTGACACCAATCGGGTTGAAATCCTGCCGTGGCCTCAATACGCCGGCCGGATGGGACCGCGGATTCATCCGCTCAATTTTATTTCAGTCGGTGCGACAAACGCTGTGCGAGCCAATCTGCGTTTCGCGCTTACGATGCCTGTCCGTCCTTTCCGCCGGTGCGATCGTGCGCGGGTTCTTCGTGAAGAACGCCGGTGGACTCCGTTTCTGGTTGACCGGCCTGTCGGATGGCGAGTTCCCGCTCGCGCAGGGCGTCAAGCATGGCCAGTTTTTCTGCGATGGGCCGTGCGGCGAGCCGCCGCCGAAACGCTCGTTTGCTCTCCAGAATTCTGGCCAGGTTAAAAGTCATGGTTGGTCACCAAAAAATTGTCGCTCGAAACGCTGCCACGCCGCACCCAATCCATGCACGGTCAGAATGGCTTGAAAGCGGCCCGAATCCAACACGCCAGCCTCGATGAACTGCAGCAGCCGGGCCTTGTCTCTAGCGCGTCCGGTCTGAAGCGCGACGGCGGCAAGATGTTCGGCGGTGAAAACGCGGGCGGGTGTCCCGGCCACATCCTTTTCAACGGCCTGGGCGAGCGCCTCCTCCACCAACGGGCTGGTGGGAGGAAGAAATTGCACCGGCCAGCCGGAAATGACGATGTATTCCCCCTGAACTGTGCTGCCGCGCGCGGTCAGGTAATCATAAATGCGTTGCGGGCTGACAATGACGCTGCCCGCTTCCGCTTTGAACGTGACAAAGACGTCCACGTCAAGCGTGGCAACCGGCTCCAAGTAAAAAGTCGCGCCCACCGCGCCGCCCACGGCGTAGCGTTCAATCACGCCGTCGGCCTGCATCCGATTGATGATCTTGATGACTTCGCTGATGTTCATTTCCATCTGTCTTCCGGCAATACTATATCAGCCCGCCCGCTCCATGTCGCGTCGAAACATGGCGAAGGGGGGGAATGCGCCAGACCAAATTCAGCAAGCAATAGCTGGTGGGCCGGTCAAAACGATCTTCGGAGGAACATAACGATGATTGTGAACTTTCCGCATAACGGTGGCGCAGTCGGTTCGCCGATGCAGCGGCTTCCACAAGTTCTTGCAAAAGCTGTATCAAATCCGGATGCCACGTTGGCGGCGACGGTACGTCGGAGAGATCGCGGCGTCAATTTTCGTTCTGAGTCCGGCAGGTTCCTCGCTTGACACCAATCGGGTTGAAATTCTACCGTGGCCTCAATGTGCCAGGCGGACGGGACCGTGGATTCGTCCGCGCGGCGCCTGACATCACATGAGCATCAGCACGACGACGATTCGCTTCGAACACGCCGCAACAGGCCGCACTTTTGATGGCGTGATGCTGGCGGGACCCGGGCCGGCTTTGATTGCGCAAGCGGCCACCCTTACGGGCGAAGATGGCACAGAGGTGCTTCGGGGAATCGTGCGCAAACTGCTGGTCCGAAAAGGCGTGGACTGGACGGGGCCGATCCTGGGCGAATACCTGGGGCTTTTTGAGGATTCCTCGGGCATCTTTGTCCTGCTCTGGGACCGGCGCTCGCGCCAATTTGTCAGTCACGGCGCGATGTTCCAGTCCCGTCGCTTTCCGGCCGCGGGGTTGGTCGCCCACATTCGCACGGAAGACGCCTTTCGCGGCCTCGGCTTGGGATCGTTGGTGGTGGAACAAGTTGTGCGCTCAGGCTTTGAAAACGGCGCCCAAGTCATCGTTTTGGCCACGGATGATAAACTGCTGGGCGGCGTGGCCGGTCCGAAAGCAGCCAACCGCCTTTATGCCAGGCTGGGCTTTGCCGTCCTGGCGGAGAAGAGATTGGCCGACACTGTGGATTGGCTGATGATTATTGACCAAGCGGCTTTTGAGCAGGCCCGGAAGTTGCGCGAGGCGCACGGCGGCCTGCTGCCGCAGCCAGCCCCGGAGCCGCTGGCGGGCATCCAGCAGCGCCTCATCGCCTCCATCACCTCTAGGCTGGCTTCGCCCAAAGCCGAACTCCGGGCCGAGCCGGCCACCGAGGGCGACCTGGCCGCCTTGTTTCTCCTGACCAATTTATGTCCACCCCAGGACTGGCGCCTCAAACTGTGCGCCTGGGACATTGACAAGGGGCCGGAGTTCGAGCGTTCGTTCGTCGTCAATGTCCGGCCCGCCCTGTTGGACCGGGACCGGCTGGAAGACGCCTCCCAAGTCTTGCGCGACCCGCAAGGATTTATCGTGGCCGTCTGCGCCGCACGCCAGGAGGCCCCCTTCAGCCGCCGGACATTCCGCCTGGATGTTTATTGTTTACAGGCTCTATTCGAAAGCCAGCCAACGGTAGTGCGCCAGTTGGTCGAACAGACCATCCGGGGCATTGAGTGTTCCGACCGCGTCATGCGGCCCTGCCGCCTGTCCTTCTGCGGCGCCGATGAGGCCAAGGTCGCCTTGTTCCAAAGCCTGGGCTTTGCGCCAGCTTCAAACACCATTCCCTTTTTCACACCGGACTTCACCCCGGCTTTTGAGGCCCGCGAATACGTGCGCACCCTTGGCGGAGCCGGGAGTTGATTTCAGGGCATACGCCCGCGACTCGCTCACCCGGCAGCTCAAATCGAATTCAGGTTTGAACTCGTGAAATCCGGTTGTGAACGGGGAACTTCCCGCCTGCTGCCGCCTCAGGGCGAACTGATGCGGTAGAAGCGGCCTGAATTGTTCGTCTGCAACGGTTCGCTGAAAGAGAATGAACCGTTGTTGAGCATGAGGGTCTGCAGCGGAGTCCAAACGGGACTCGCCAGATTGGTGCAGGCTTCCACCACAATGGGGATACCTGTTGTGCCTGTTATGTTGAACATGAATTGATTGCTTCTCACGCCAAGACTGGAATTGCCGGCCTGGATCAGCGCGTTCCACAGCACGGTCCGAAGGCCGGTACTGGCGGAGAAGGCAACCCAGCCTGCTGTTCCGGGCAAATAATAGGCCGTCGTGTTGGTGTCAGACCAGAACGCATGCAAATCAGCGGCGGGAGCGTCGCCCGTGAAAAAGACGTTGGTCAGGCTGAAGCAGTACTCAAAGGCCTCCACCCCAATGCTCGTCACGCTGGCGGGAATTGTGACGCTGGTCAGACTTGTGCAGTTTCTAAACGCCAGTTCCCCGATACTCGTCACGCCGGCGGGAATTGTGGCGCTGGTCAAGTTGGAGCAGTAAAAAAACGCCGAATCCCCGATGCTCGTCACGCTGGCAGGAATCGTGACGCTGGTCAGGCTGGCGCAGGATGCGAACATGGACTCCCCGATGCTGGTGACGCCGTCGGGAATTATGGCGCTGGTCAAGCTGGGGCAGTCACAGAACGCCGAGTCTCCGATGTTGGTCACGGTGCCGGAAATCGTGATGTTAGTCAGTCCGGTGCAGGCTTCAAACGCCGATTCCCCGATGCTGGTGACGCCGGTTGGAATCGTGACGCTGGTCAGGCTGGCGCATCCGTCGAATGTCATCTCCCCGATGCTGGTGACGCCGTCGGGAATTGTGGCGCCGGTCAACCGGGTGCAGTAATAGAAGGCCGAGTTCCCGATGTTGGTCACCGTGCCGGGAATCGTGGCGTTGGTCAGGCCGGCGCAGTCTTCAAACGCCGATTCCCCGATGCTGGTGACACCGTTTGGAATAGTGACGCTGGTCAGGCTGACACAGTTGGAGAACGCCCCTTGCCCGATGTTGGTAACGGTTTCGGGAATCGCATAATTTCCGCCCAGGCCACACGGATATTCAAGGAGCGTGAACTGGTTTTTGTCGAACAACACTCCATTCACACTGCTATAAAACGAGTTTGTCACATCCACCGTTATCGCTGTCAGGCTGGCGCAGTCCGAAAACGCCCCTCCACCGATGCTGGAGACGCTGGCCGGAATCGTGACGTTGGTCAGGCTGGCGCAGTCCGAGAACGCCCCTTCACCGATGCTGATGACACCGTTGGAAAACGTGGCGTAAGTCAGGCTGGCGCAGTAATAGAACGCCCCTTGCCCGATGTTGGTCACGGTGCCGGGAATCGTGACGCTCGTCGGGTAGTTATCTGGTTCAAAGAACCGAAGAGGATAAGTTACAATCTGTCCCGCGAACGCAGCATTCCCGATGTTGACGACCGTCAGGCCGTTGATATTGGTTGGAATGTCCACGGGACCGACCGAAGGAGTTCCGGCGTAACCGGTGATGGTCAGGGTGAGGCCATCGGCGTTTGTCGTGTAACTGAATTGGGCTTGCAGCGCCACGGGCGCGGCCAAGAGCAGCGAACTTAAGATGGCGGTGACGGAGAGTGCTTTTTTCATATAGTCGGGTGAAATGCTGCGAAGCTCGTAATCACGTGCATGAAATTAGTTCGAAAAACCGGGTCGCTCAATGTGTATTTGGACGCACAGCCATGAGTTTTCTCCAGCTATTCTTCCGGCGGCGGATTCTCCCATTCGGGATAGACCTCGGCGTCCAGTTGGCCGCGGCGGATCAGTTCCTGAAGGTCGCGGATGATGGTGCGGCGGGCCACGCGAAACTGCCGCGCCAACGCCGAGATGTTCGGGCGCTGGCGCGAGGCGCCGATGAGTTCCCGGATGCGGTTCTGGCGGCTGAGCCGGTCGGTCGAGCGGCTGAACAGTTCCAGGGCGTCCACGCGGCGGGAGCGTTCCAGGGCCTCGAATTGCCGCACGGCCTCTTGTTGGCCGCACTCGGCCAGCGCAATTTCGACGGTTTGTTGAAGTTCGTGTATGTCCACCGGTTTGGGCAGGCAATAATGGGCACGGCGGGGGCCTTGCAAGGCCCGCATCTGCTGATGCACTTCCAGCGCGCCGGACACCACGATGATCGGGACAAAGGGCAGGACTTCCTTGAATTCGGGCAGAAAATCCAGCCCCAGCTCGCCGTCGGCCAGGACGTGGTCAAGGATCAGCAAATCGGGCGGCTGACGGGCGATGTGGGCCAGCGCCTCGGTGCCGGTCTTGACGCGGGCCAGCGTGTGCCGGGCCAGGGCCTCTTCGTAAATCTCGAATTGCAGATCATCGTCTTCGATAATCAGAATAATGCACTTTGTCATGGCTCAAGCAGTGGGGCGGGTTCAACCATCGGGATGGGCTGGCAAAAACAAACTGAAGACGCTTCCCTCGCCCAGGGTGGATTCCAGCGCCAATCCCGCCTCCATTTTTTTGGCCAATTCATAAACAATGGACAGGCCCAGGCCGGTTCCGCGCCGGGTGGACAAGGCCTTGGTGGTGAAGAATGGCTCGAAGACGCGCGGCAGGTGTCCGGGCGCAATGCCGCAGCCAAAATCCCGCACCGCCACCGCGACATAGCCTGCCGCCGCCCCCGGTTGCAGGGCCATCCGCGCCGGCAACGAACCGGCGTGGGAAGTGGTAATGATGACGCGCTTGCGTCCGTTCATCGCCTCGGTCGCGTTAAAAATGAAGTTGAGCAGAATTTGCTGGACCAGACTTTGGGAGGCGCGAACGCGGGGCAGACTGGGCGCGCGATCAAAGCGCAGTTCCACTTCGCGCAAAAAGCGGTCCCCCAGCAGCTTGAGCGTGTTGTCCACCACGGGGTTGATTTCGCAAGCTTCCAGTATTTCGTCGGATCCGCGGCTGAAACCCAGCAGGGCCTGCACGACGGTCGAGCCTTGGTCCACGACCGTCTTGATGCGGTCGGCGCGTGTGCGGATTTTGTCGGGGTTGTCCAGGTTGTCCTCGATGATCTGCGTGGAGCCTTTGACGATGGAGAGGATGTTGTTGAAGTCATGGGCAATGCCGGCGGCCAGCGTGCCCAGCGCGCGCATCTTCTGGCTTTGGAGCAATTCCTGGTTGGCCAACTCCAGTTCCCGCGTCCGTTGGGCCACCTGTTTCTCAACCTGGGCGTAGCTGAACACCAACTGCCGATGGCGCCGCCAGGCCAGAGCGGCAAAGAACCCCGCCACCACCACTCCCGCGGAGGCGATCAACACCAGCCGGCTTTCCGTGTACCAGGGCAGCACGATGGCAAAGTCCAGCTTGGCCGGGTCGGGATCAATGTTCCCCGCGCGGTCCATCGCGCGGACTTGGAAATAGTGTTTGCCCGGCGGCAAATCGCTGAAGGAGGCGCTGTCGGTGCCGGCAAAGGGCGACCAGTCGCCCGTGTCCAGGCGATAGGAATAAAGCAAACGGCGCCACGTAGTGCCGTTCCATTTGTCATGGCCGCCGAACTTGACGACGATCACGCCGTCCTCCGGAATGTTCCTTTCCTTCTCGCTCATGGGCGTGATGAAGGTGCGGGGCGGGTCGGAGTCAGCCTCCGGATGATAAAGAGCCACGCCGCTATCGGCCGCGGCCCAGATGCTCCCGCGTTGGTCCTCGCACAGCGCGCGAATGGCCCCGCTGTCCAGCCCTTCCTGGATGCCGTTCTCGATCCAATGCCCTTTGGTGAACCGCGTGACGCCGCTCTCGTCACCGACCCAAACACTGCCGTCGCGCGTGCAGATCATTGCGTTGAGATGATTGAAGCCGGCGCGTTCCAGCAACCAGTTTTTCCCGTCAAAACTCCATATTCTCTCCCGCGATGCGCTCCAGATTCCGCCGGCGGGCAATTCCACCAAATGGCAGATTCTCTCCGGCGCGCCGCTGCCCGACACGGGAAAGACCGTCCAGCGGCCATGCAACCAGGCCGTGCCAAAATCGCCCCCGATCCAAAGGTCGCCTGACTGCGTAGCCAGCAAACAGAAGAGATTGGCGGCGGCGGCGGGCTGCGGCACGGATATGGGAAGCGGCTGGAATTGGGTCCCGTCGAAGGCTTCCAGGCGGTTTCGCTGGCTGGAGTCTTTGGCTGGAAGCGCGGCGTAGCAAACGCGCCCATCTCTCAACAGCCCGATGGGTTTCAAGCGCGTGGCGCCCTGGCCGGAGGCCACCGCGGCTGCCCGCGTGGGATCCATGTCGAAGCGGGCCATTTGGCCCAGGCTCTCCGGCCAACGCCCCTCCCTGGCCAGGGATTGCGCCGCGGCGCTGATTTTATCCCCCGCCGGCGCCGGCCGCCACAGAGGCGGGGTAAAGCGGACCAAACCGGCCGACGTGGCCAGCCAGAAGGTGCCGCGCCAATCCACGCCCACGTCGTAGTATTGGCGCTGCGACAATTCCGCATCGGCGGCCAGCTCCGCGCCGTTGATGTGGAAAAGGCGGTTGGAAGACAATGCCCAAAACCGGTTGTCGGGGCCGCGCCAGGCGAAGCTGACTTCGGCCCCGCCAAAGGCCCAGGCCTGCCACTGTTCTCCATCGAACCGGACAACCCGCCTTTGGCCGTCCTGTGAAGAATCGGCCACCAGCGTGAGGCCGTTCTCGTCCGGTTGGGGATGCAGCATACGTTGAAGGTGGAGCGATTCGGGCGGGATGAACTCGCGCCATTCGCTTGATTCGCTCAGGGTTCGTTGGGGGCCTGAAAGGCGGGCCAGACCCCGCTGCCCCACGATCCACAATTCATCCTCAACTCCAACGGACATGGAGGAAAAACTGCCAATACCCGCCCTGGCTGCCGTGCGTAAGGTTTTAACGCGCACCGTGGCCGGCTCTTCAACGCTGCATTCGACCAATTGGCCGGGAAAAAGGCACAGAACCACGTTGAGCCGGACCGGACACAAGGGGACTTGGGCCGCGGGCGGGGCCGTCGCCAGATCGGGCAACGGGTAGAGCTTCCATTCCGGGTCTTTAAAGGTCCACAACCCTTGGGCCGTCACGGTCCAAAGCTGGCCTCCGGGGCTTTGATAAACCCGCGCCGCCCCCTCCGGCAGCGGAAGCGATCTCGCCTCGTAGCCGTCGAAAAGGCAGACGCGGCCGGAAGCGGAGCCAACCGCCAGGATGGCGCCGTTCTCGGCAACAGTCACCGAGCCAAAGGCCGATTCAGGAAAGCCTCCCGCCGCATTGTAGTCGCGCCAGGATGCCGCCGGCTGGCCATGACTTGGCGCCAGCAGGGCGAAAACGAGGGCCGGACTCAGGACACATCGTTTGAGCCTCGAATGGAGCATGGGGGGAGTATCCGATTATCTTCCGGCCGGCGCAATAAAAAGCATGGGTGTGCGTCCAAACGCCCACTTCCATTTCCGCCTCCGGCAAGGTATCAATTGGGGGCGCCACCCGGCTGGAGCCGGGATTGTGTTGCTCGTGAAGACGGCCCGACATGACGGACGGCAGGCCGCCGGCAGCCATCGCCCCGCGTTTACGCTGGTCGAGTTGCTGGTGGTCATCGCGATTATTGCCCTGCTGGCCGCTTTGCTTTTGCCCGCTTTGTCCCGCGCCAAGGCAAGCGCCAAAGAGGCTTCCTGCCTTGGCAACCTTCGGCAGTTGGAGGCCGCCTTCCAAATGTACGCCGCTGATAACGGCGGTTACCTGGCCCAAAACATTTCCTTTGTCCCGGAGTTAAGCGGCGCCTTCGGCACCAACTCCTGGGTTTATGGCGATATGAAAAACAAGGGCGACGCCACCAACGCGCTTCTGATCGAAGCCGGAGAACTCTTTCCCTACACCCCCCAGGCTGCGGCCTATCATTGTCCGGCTGATTTTATCGTGGACGGCGGGCTGCCGCGCTTGCGCAGTTACTCCGTCAATTCCTGGATCGGCAGCGCGGAAATGGAGACGGAACAAACCCCCTTCCGGGTTTTTCTCAAGGACAGAGACCTTGGCGCCGCGATACCCTCGGCAATATGGGTCTTCATTGATGAGCACGCTGCGACTTTGGACGACGGCTGGTTCATTGTGACGATGAACGACAGCCATCCTTTCGAGAGCCTCCCCGCCACCCGCCATCAAAATGCCTATGGTCTGAACTTCGCCGACGGCCATGCTGAGGTCTATCACTTGCGCAGCCCTGCCACGCAGATTGCCGACACCCAGGCAGAGGCCTTCATGCAGTATGACTCCTTGGAATTCCCCGCCTCCAATACCGACTGGATCAAACTGAAGGGCGTCACTACCTCGCCTTGACCCGTAATCAAAAAGCCTGCCGTAGGGGGATGAGAATTGGCACTGGCCACTGACGGCAAAGAAACCGTTGCGCCAAAACAATGAACACGTTTAGATTATCTCCCATGCTGCAAACTTTGGAGCGACGCGCACCGCACAATGCCGCGGCTTCCTTTCCAGAGCTATATCTCAGGGCCTTTGGCCTGATGGTCCTGTCACGGGTCCTGGATGATAAAATGGCCGGCCTTTACAGGGCGGGCAAAATCCACGGCGGGGTTTTCCTGGGCCGCGGACAGGAGGCGCTGAGTGTCTCCGTGGGGCTGGCTTTGCGCGAGGGCGATGTTTTCGCCCCGCTTATCCGCGACGGGGCCGGACGCCTGGCCTTCGGCGAACCGGTTCTGGACGCCGTGCGCACTTTCCTTGGCTCCGCCCTTGGCCCGATGCGCGGACGGGACGGCAACGTTCATCGCGGGCGGCCCGGGGAAGGCTTGCTGGCGATGATCAGTCATTTGGGGGCGATGATTTCCGTCGTCAACGGCGCCTTGCTGGCGCACCGGTTCCAAAACCTCAAAGGTCTCGTCGGCGCGGCCTGCATCGGCGACGGCGGCACATCCACGGGCGCTTTTCATGAGGGCCTCAATCAGGCGGCTGTCGAACGGCTTCCTCTGGTGCTCGTCGTGGCCAATAATCAATACGCTTATTCCACTCCCACCCGGCGCCAGTTCGCCTGCGATGACCTGGCTGACAAGGCCGCCGGTTACGGCCTTTCCGCCCGCCGCGCCGACGGCACTGATTTGGAGGATTGCCTGCGCGTCATCGCGGCGGCAGTCGCCGACGCTCGGGCGGGCGGCGGGCCGCAAATGGTCGTCGCCCGTTTGCTGCGCCTTTGCGGGCACGGCGAGCATGACGACGCCCATTACATTGATCCGCAACTCAAGCAATCCCCGCTGGGGCGCGATTGCCTGGCCGTGGCGGAGGAGCGTCTGCTGCGCGAAGGCTGGGCTGATGCCGAAGCCATCCGCGCTTTGCGGCAAAAGGCGGCGCGGGAAGTGGATAAGGCGGTGGCCACCGTGCAACGGGAGCCGGCGCCCGATCCTTACAAGGAAAACTGGTGCGCCCTGGCCTCCCGGCATTTGAGCGAGATGTTCGAGAACCCCGCCCTTTCCACCCACTCATGAGCATCACCTACTTGGAAGCCATTCGCGAAGCGCAGGCCAAGGCCCTGGCCGATGACCCGAGGGTCTTCATTTACGGCCAGGATGTCGGCGCTTTCGGCGGCGCCTTCAAGGCCACCAAGAACCTCGCCAAGGAATTCCCCGGCCGTGTGCTCGACGCGCCCATCAGCGAGGACGCCATTGTCGGGGCGGCCATCGGCGCGGCCATCAACGGCATGCGGCCCATCATTGAGATGCAATTCGCCGATTTCTCCACGCCGGGCTTCAATCAAATCGTCAACCAAGCCGCCACGCTTTATTGGCGCACGCAGGTGCCGTGCCCGATTACCATTCGGCTCCCTTCGGGCGGCACCTCCGGCGCGGGTCCTTTCCACAGCCAGAGCATGGAGTCCCTTTACGCGCATTATCCGGGCTTGATTGTCATGACCCCCGCCACCGTCGAGGACGCTTACAGCATGTTGTTGGAGGCGGTGGCCATTGACGACCCCGTCATCTTCTGCGAGCACAAGCGCCTTTACTACCATCTCAAGGCGCCCGCCTTGCCGACCGAGGCCATGCCCGTCGGCAAAGCCCGCATCCACCGCCCCGGGCGTGACCTGACCATCGTCGCTTACAGCGCCATGCTTCACGACGCGCTGGCCGCCGCCGAGGAACTGGCCGGCGAAGGCGCGGAAATCGAAGTTGTTGACCTCCGCACCATCAAGCCGATGGACACCGACACGATCATGGCCTCCGTCGCGCGCACCGGCCGCTTGCTCTGCGTGGGCGAATCCTTCCCTTGGGGCGGCGTGACGGCCGAGGTCGTCGCCCGCGTGGCCACCGAAGGCTTCGCACTGCTGGACGCGCCGCCGCAGCGGCTCAACGCCAAGGACACGCCCATTCCCTACCATCCCAAACTTTGGCTGGGGCATCGGCCCACCGCTGAGAGCGTCTGCGCCGCCGCGCGCCATTTGCTGCAAATGTGACCATGAAACAACTTCCCATCATCATGCCCCAATTGGGCGAGTCCATCGCCGAGGCCACCATTGTCAGTTTCCTCGTTAAACCCGGCGATTTCGCGGCCGCCGACCAGGATGTCATCGAAGTGGAAACCAACAAGGCGGCCATGAACGTCGCCTCCCCTTGCGGGGGAACTGTGATCAGCATCACCGCCAAAATCGGCGAGAGCTATCCGGTCGGCGCCGTCCTGGGTTATGTCCAATTGTCACCGCAAGAAGCTCTGCGCCTCGGATTGGACGCCCAGGAATCCGCGCCGCCTCCTTCCCCTGCCAACGGCGCCGGCCGTGTCGAAGCCGATGCCCGACCCGGCGTGCAACCGATGGTGCGAGGGCTGCCGGTGCCCGCCCACGCCGCGGGCGCCAGTTACATGTCGCCCCGCATGAAGGCCCGCATGCATGAGTTGGGCCTCCACGCCGCCGATCTCGCCGGGCTGCCCGGCAGCGGCGCTGCCGGCCGTGTCACCATCCAGGACTTCGAAAAATTTCTCGCCCACCTCGAAAGCAGCAAACTGACCAGCGCCTCCAGCATGCGCGTCGCCGTTGCCGACGCCATGCGGCGCAGTTGGACGCGCCCGCTGGCGACGGTGGCGCTGCCCTGTCCGTTGGAAGCGATGCTGGCGCACCGTAAAATGAGCGAGCCGAAAATCGGCCCCGCCCTTTACGCCCTGCGCTCCCTGGCTCTGGCCCTGGCCGAAAACAGCGCCCCCGCCGGCCGCCTCATCGGAAACAAAATCGTCCATCCGCCTTCCATTGACGTCGGTTTTGCCGTTGAAGCCGAGGAGGGCGTGCTGGTGCCCGTCCTGCGCGACGTGGATGTCCATCCGTTGCAGACGCTGGTGGGCCGCTACAACGAGCTGATCGAGCTGGCCCGCCAGCGCCGCCTGCCGCCCGAGGCGACCGGCGGCTCGATTGCCACGGTTACAAATTTCGGGACTTTTGGTTTGACATGGGCCACGCCCATTCCACTGCCCGAACAAACCCTGGTGCTCGGCCTGGGCGCGGGTCGCAAGGTCCCGTCCTGGGACGATAAGAAGAACCAATTCGTGCCGGTAACGGAGGCCAACCTGACCCTGAGCTTCGATCACCGCGTGCTTGACGGAGGCGCGGCGGGACGGCTGCTGGCGCGGGTCGTTTCGCTCCTCCAAACGCCGGAGAAACTCTGAGCCGGTATTTTCGTATGATTTTTGGCGCGCATTGTTCGACGGCGGGGGGCGTTCATACAGCCTTGGCACGGGCGGAAAAGATCAGGGCGGACTGCGTCCAAATCTTCGTCAAGAATAATATGCAATGGTTCGGACGCCCGCCCGCGCCGGAGGAGGCCGCCCGTTTCGCACAGGAGCGGAAGCGGCTCGGCTTGGGCGTGGTGTTCGGTCACGCGGGCTACCTCATCAACCTGGGCGGGCCGCCTTCCGCCAACCGCGCCAAGTCCGTGCAATCACTCGTCCAGGAAATCACCTTCGCCGGCGCGCTGGGGCTGCCGTTTTTGGTGCTGCATCCCGGCGCCCACCTCGGCGCGGGCGAAGAGCGCGGCTTGGAGCAGATTGTCGCCGGGCTGGACGAGGTTTTTCGCGCGACGAAAAACTCCTCCGTCCGCGTCGCCCTGGAAAACACAGCGGGGCAGGGGAGTTGCCTGGGCAACCGGCTCGAACACCTGACGGCAATCTATGACCGGGTCAAAAAGCCGGAGCGGCTGGCCCTCTGTATTGACACGGCGCACCTGTTCGCCGCCGGCCACGACATTCGTTCGGCCAGGGAGTGGGACAAAACGATGCAGTGTTTGGATGCGTTGATCGGGCGCAAACAAATCGTTGCCTTTCACCTCAACGACTCCAAGACCGGACTCAACTCGCGCGTGGACCGGCATGAGCACATCGGGCGGGGGAAAATCGGCCTCAAGGCCTTCCGGCACATCGTCAACGACGGGCGATTCAAGAACACCCCCGGCTGCCTGGAAACCCCCAAGTCCGAGGACCTCCACGAGGACGTCGAAAACCTGGCCACGCTGCGGTCATTGGTCAGGCGGCGAGCGAAACAAAGTTCTTGAGCAATTGCAAACCGACCGCCTGGCTTTTTTCCGGGTGGAACTGCGTCGCATAGACGTTCTCCCACCACACCGCCGAGGCGAACGTCTCGCCGTAAGTGGTCTCGGCCGCGGTGATCGAACCGTCGGCCGGCCTGGGAAAGTAGCTGTGGACAAAATAGACATAACTGCCGTTGGCGATCCCTTGAAAAATCGGGCAGTCCGGGCGCACGATGTTCAGTTGGTTCCATCCAATCTGCGGCACTTTCAGGCCGCCTTGGCCGGAGAAGCGGACGACCTTGCCGGGAAAAACGGCCAGGCCCGCCGCGCAACTGTTGAACTCCTCGCTCCGCTCGAACAGCGCCTGGTAGCCGACGCAGATTCCCAGAAAGGGCCGCCCGCTTTGGATGAACTCCCTGACCGCGCCGAGCAACTCCTGGCGTTGCAGCGCGTTGACGCAGTCGTCGAACGCCCCGACGCCCGGCAGCACCAGGGCGCTGGCGCCGGTCAATTCATCGGGCCGCCGGGCCACGCGGACGTCGGCCCCTACCTTGAGCAGGGCCTTTTGGGCGCTGCGCAAATTGCCCGAATCGTAATCAATCAAAGCGATCACAGCGGCCCAAAAGTATCACGCGCCACGCCCCGGTCAACGCCCGCCGTCACAGCCGCAGCTCAACCAAACCGCTCCCGCAACGCCGCGGCCAGCATCTGATATTGCGCGCGATCATTGTACAATTGCGCGGAAATCCGCAGCAGCCGCTTCGGAAAGGCGGGCCAAGGAATCACCGGAACTTCAATCGCGTGCCGGGCCAGCAGATAATCCTGCAACGGGTCAATGTAAAGCGGCGGGGCGGCTCTTTCCGTCTCGCCCGCGTCCGGCAGCGGCATCGCCGCCATGGACCCGACGCATTCATCGGGGCAGGGTGGGGGAATCTTCAATGTTTCGCACAGAATTTCCCGCGCCTCCAGGGCCAGCGCGCGATTGCGCGCCATGATTTCCGGCCAGCCCCCCGGCAGCAATCCCTCCATGAACCGCAGCGCCTCGGGCACGCTCAGGCAGGCCGACGGCTCCAGCGTGCCGGTCCAGCCGAACTCGATCAAAAAGCGCGAACGATCCTTCCGCGGCGAGGTCAATCCGTGGCTGATGGAAAGAGGGTGGATGATCTGCTGGCGCTCGGGCCGGACGTGCAGGAAGCCGGCGGCTTTGGGGGCGCAGAGCCATTTGTGGCAGTTGCCGGTGTAGTAGGCCGCGCCCAGGCTCTCCAGATTCAGCGGCACCATGCCCGGCCCGTGCGCGCCATCCACCAGCGTGTCCACGCCGCGTGCCGCCAGTTCCCGCACGATTTGGCCGATGGGCAGGACTAATCCTGTTTGGCTGGTCACGTGATCCACCAGAGCCAGCCGTGTGCGGGGCGTCACCCGCGCCACGATGGCCTCCACAATCTGGCCCGTGGATGCCAACGGAAATGGCACCGCCGCCACGACCACTTTGGCGCCTGCGCGCGCGGCGGCGAATTCCAGCGCGTTGCGGCACGCGTTGTATTCGTGGTCGCTCACCAGCAATTCATCGCCAGCGTCAAAGGCCAGCGACCGCAGGACCGTGTTGACTCCGCTGGTGGCGTTGGGAACAAAGATCAGGTCGTCGGGCCGCGCGCCGGTGAATTGCGCCAGCGCGGCCTGCGCCTGATCGAGCAACGGCTCCAGATCGCGCACCAGGAACTGGATCGGCTGGCGCTCCAGCCGCTCCTGCAGGGCGCGTTGGAATTCCAGCACGGGCAGCGGACAACTGCCAAAGGAGCCGTGATTGAGGAAGACGATCTTCGGGTCCAGCGGCCAATGTTTCTTCAGTTTTGCCTGCACGTTTTTTTCCATCTCGCTTGCTACTAAAAGGGAATCACGCTCCCGGCGCAAGGTTGCAAAATTGGATCGCAGCGCACTTTTGGAATCGGCAGCCGCCCGACAACGCATGCAGGGATGGAATTAACGTGTTGACACAAAGCCGCTTGCAGTCTTTCCGACAGACTGTCGAAGAAGGATATTTTTATTGAACAAATTAGCTTGACGAATAAAAATGTGTGTGGCAGGGTAAGGGCTGATCGCTAATTTGGCCATCGTTGTCGGCCAAATAGTCCGCCAAGCTCGGAAAGTTTTCGGGGCATATTTATGGGCAGGATTGGTTTGTTTCAGACTGGGAAATCTATCCGTGCCGAACGGCAGCAATCGTGGATGAACCTAAGCATGAAACTCTTTACTGGCCAATAATCAGTTTATGAAAAAGACACCTATTCGCACCCGGAGTTCACTCAGCGCCACCGCGTTCGCTTCGTCCGCCGTCTGTCTCGCCTTGGCGGCGATGCCCCTTCAAGCGGATTGGCCCGACACCAATGCCACCAAGTACGTGCAGCTTCCCGACACGTCCCGTCTGGGCTACAATGTGCTGGCCGCGCAGCCTAGGGGTATCGTTGGCAGCGCGCCTCCCCAGCCGCTCATTCTGGCCGATGATTTTCCCTGCGACCAGACCGGACCGATCACCGATATTCACATCTGGGCCTCCTGGCTCGGAGATGATGCCGCCGCCAATATCCCCGACATCCCGATCACCCTGGGTATATGGTCAGATGTGCCGGCCACCAACAATGCTGACGGACAAACCGTGCCCAGCCATCCAGGCCAACTCCTTTGGAACGAGACCTTCTATCCCGGCGGGCCGGGTCCCGGTCTATACGAGTTCCGGCCTTGGCCGCCGATGCCTTGGACGACCCAGCAATTCTGGAGTCCTGACCCGCCACCCGCCGGCGCTATCTTGGGCGCCGATCACGTCGTCTGGCAGTATAATTTCTATCCGGCCCCGGCGGATACCTTTGTCCAGCAAGGCGCGCCGGGCAATGTGGTCATGTACTGGCTTTCGGTGACCGCGGAAACTAACACCGATTCATTTGGCTGGATGACCGCCGCCACCAATGCGTTCGACAACGCCGTTTTTGGACATTTGGATACCACGGGAAATCCTCTGGGGGATTGGAACGAATTGATTGCTCCGCAAGGCGGCCGGAGTCTGGATCTGGCGTTTGCTTTGACGACGACCAACCAACCTACTCCGCCGCCGCCGCCGTCGCCCGGGCCCACGCCCAGCAAATGGGTGCAGTATCCCGATTTGTCCCATGGTCTGGATGTCAATGCCACTTCGGGAGATCAGACACTGACTTTGGCCGACGATTTCCCGTGCCTGGTCGCCGGACCGATTACCAATATTCAGCTTTGGGGTTCCTGGCTGAACGATATCACCCCGGCCCCAAACACCTTTGAGGTCAGCATTTGGAGCGATTTCCCCCCGGCCCCCGGCAATACCACCTTCAGCCAGCCGTTCCAGCGATTGTGGCACCAGGAGTACAGCCCGGGCCAATACAGCTTCACGTACTACACCAACGGGACCGAGGAGTTTTTTGATGAATACACCGGGTTGATGTCCCCCGAATCCAATGTCTGGCTCTACAGCTTCGATGTTCCGGCCGCCAACGCCTTCTGCCAGCAAGGCCCCGGCCATACCTATTGGGTCTCCGTGGCCGTCCAGCCGCCGGCGGGCGCGTTGTTGCAGTGGGGTTGGAAAACCTCCACCAACCATTGGGGCGACGCCGCCGTCTATGGAAAAGTGGATCCGGTCTCCGGGAATCTGCTGGGCGCCTGGCAGCCCTTATACCAACCGGTGGCAGCGGCGGTCGTGCCGCTCGACTTCGCGTTCCGGATCAACGGCGGCCCGCCCGGCCCGGATTGCGATCCCAACGTGAACGGCGCTGATATCCAATGGCCCGACACTTCCACCAATGGCTTGGATGTCTGGGCGGTGGCGCCAACGCAGGTGGGCGATGATTTCCTTTGCCAAATCAGCGGCCAGATCAGCGGCTTCACGGTGTGGGGTTCCTGGCTCAATGACCAGGTGGACACCAACGCGATCTTCCAGGTCAATCTCTGGAGCGATGTGCCCGCCTTGCCGGGCAATTCGCCGTTCAGCCATCCGGGAAACCTCATCTGCAGCGCCGTGTTTCTTCCGCCGCAGACCGTCGGCACCTCGGTGCTGCGTTATCGGGACAGTCTTTACGCCTCCAACTTGCAGGAGCATTTTTTCAATCCGAATGTTTCCCCCGGACTCATCGGCGCCGACACCCAAATCTGGCGCTACGACTTTTTCCCCTTTGTGCCTTCGTGTTTCTTCCAGCGCGGGTCGCCCTTCAACGGCGGGCTGACGTATTGGATGACGCTCAGTTATTTGGGCGGCAACCCCAATGACACCAACACCTATGCCTTTGGCTGGAAGACCTCAACCAACCATTGGGGGGATGCGGCCGTCTTTGGTCAGGGCACCAATAATTGGGAGCCGCTGACGGATCCGCGCAACGGCTCGAACCTGGATTTGTCCCGCGTGATCTGGAAGTTCCCGATCGTCGGCATCAATAAGGACATGGTCAACCTGACCTCAGTGGCCGCCGACGGAATTCAACTCGTATTGAGCGGCCCGCATCTTATCACCTGGCATTATGACAATTCGCCGCCCTGGACCAAATTCCTCGTCACCAACGATACCATCGGCAACACCGTTCTCCAGTGGTACGGCGGTCCGCCGGTGCCCCCCGGGGCGACCAACCACATCGGATTTGAAACCCCCGGCACGGTGGTGCCGCCTATTCTGGCCATGAACTGGCTCTCCGGGACCAATGTCATCGCCCCGGCTCTTCAGGTCAATTTCCACTTCCTGGGGGATTCGATCATCTTGGTGCAGAACGATTTTTATCCCGGCCTCGTGACGTTGGCCAACGCCAGCCTTGAACTCTATTCGACTCCGCCCCCGCTCGACCAGTTGAATCCCAATGGGCAGCGCAATCCGATGGCTGTTATTCCGTTGGACATCCCGCAGGGTTCTCTGTTGCCCGGAGATGGGTCGGTTATTCAGGGCCCGACAGCTTCGCTCCCCGCAGTGCAATACGCCGTCATCATCGCGGCTCTGAACGATGCCAGCGGTGACCTTGGGGCGACGGACTTCGTCCTGCTGCCCCTGGATGCGGCCTTGGCGCCGAGCCTGAATTCGGCCACCTTTTCCGGCCGGAACGTCGTGCTTCATATTGGCTCCCTTGTGGGGCGGACGTACCAATTGCAATCCAACGGGGCTTTAGACGGCACCAGTCCGTGGGTCAATGTGGGCAATCCGGTCACGGCGCTTGACGGAGATACGATGTTCACCGTTCCGGCCGTTCAAACACAGGGCTTTTACCGTGTGCTGCTGATGCCTTGACCATCCCGCTCTTCCACTGAGTCGCTGGTCTTCCGGGCAATGAGGGGATCGCAGGCCGGATTTTTGGGTGGCGCTTTGCCGCGCCCGATCCTAATCTGACTCACGTTGTTTGCGGACATGCCCAGCGTCTATATCAAGACCTACGGTTGCCAGATGAACGAACGCGATTCGGAGGCGGTCGCCGCCCAGCTCCTCGCCAGGGGCTACTCCCTGGCCCGGTCCGAAGCGGTCGCCGACGTCGTCCTGCTGAATACGTGCAGCGTGCGCGACATGGCCGAACAAAAAGCCCTCGGCAAAATGAAGACCATCGCCGCCGACGTCCGCCGCCACCGCCCCGATGTCGTCCTGGGCTTCCTGGGCTGCATGGCCCAGAGCCGCGGACAACGCCTGCTGGACCAATTGCCCGACGTTGACCTGGTCGTCGGCACCCAAAAATTTCACCGCACCGCCGATTACTTGGACGAGATCTTCTGCGGCCAACGCGGCAGAATCGTGGAGGTCGGGACTGAGCCGGGCAGCGAGGCGGCGATCAAGGAACACCTGCCCGCGCGTGTCACCGCCTTTGTCAGCATCATGCAGGGCTGCAACCAGCGTTGCACCTTCTGCATCGTCCCGGACACGCGCGGGGAGGAGCGGAGCCGCGCCATCGGCGACATCGTGGCCGAGTGCAGCGAATCGGTCCGGGGCGGCGTCAAGGAAATCACGTTGCTGGGCCAGATCGTCACCAGTTACGGCAAACGCGGCATCCCGCCCAAGGATGGCAAGTCCGCTTTCGTTCAACTCCTGGAGGCCGTCCAGAACATTGACGGCTTGGAGCGCATCCGTTTCACCTCCCCGCATTCCAAGGGCTACGGGGATGATTTGGTGGAGGCTTACGGGCGGTTGCCCAAGCTGTGCCCGAGCGCGCACCTGCCCGTGCAAAGCGGCAGCGACCGCGTCTTGAAGGCGATGCACCGCGGCTACACCCGCGCCCGCTATCTGAACATCGTCCGCAAATTGCGCCGCGTCCGGCCCGCCATCGGCCTGACCACCGACATCATCGTCGGTTTTCCCGGCGAAAGGGAGGAGGACTTTGGCGACACGCTCTCGCTGTTGCGGGAGGTGCAATTCGACAACGCCTACCTCTTCAAGTATTCGCCGCGCCAGGACACTCCCGCCGCCGCGCTGCCGGGCCAGATTCCTGCTGAAATCAAGGAGGAGCGCCACGCCCGCGCGCTCGATGTCATCAACTCCATTGGTCGGGGGCGCTATGCCGGGCGCGTCGGCCAGACCCTGCAAATCCTGGTCGAAGGGCCTAGCAGGAAGAATCCGGCCCGCCTGATGGGGCGCACCGGCTGCAATAAAATCGTTCTCTTTGACGGCAGCCCGCGCCATCTCGGACAACTGCTGGAGGTGAAGATCACCCGCGCCGGTTGCTTCACCCTCTATGGAGACCCGGCCACGCTGAATCCGGATTGAGAGGGACGACGGGCGCGTTGACTCATGCAAAAGAGCTTGCAAAAGCGGGGAATTGGCGCAATATGTAAACAAATAGCTATGCAAAGTGTTTCCCGTGATAGGCGGGCGTTTACGCTCATTGAACTGCTGGTGGTCATCGCCATCATCGCGATCCTGGCCGCGCTCTTGTTGCCGGTGCTTTCGCGGGCCAAGGCCAAAGGACAGCGTACGGTTTGCTTGAGCAACCTGCGGCAGATCGGCGTCTTCATGCAATGTTACACGGACGATTACCTGAACATTTTTCCCGCTCACCGAAACCAGAATCTCCCCATCGGCGACGACACGACTATTCTGACCAACTGGTGGGGCGCCAACATTGTAACCTACGGCAACGGCAAGAGCAACCTGTTCCACGACCCCGCCATCGCCGGGCACATGCTGGAAAATGGAACGCCCTGGGAATGGGGCTTCGACTGCAATCTGGTTGGCTATGGTTACAACGGGTACTTCCTCGGACACCATCCCTACGGCCCGTGGACACTGCCTGTGGGAGGGTTCGAATTCTCGGGGGACGACACCTTCAAAAGGAGCAACATCAGATCCCCCTCGGATAGCTTGGTCATTGGCGACAAGGAACCTTACCTTGACGGAGGCGTGCCGGTGTGGAGTTGCAGCCTTTGGTGGCAGGATGCCTGCATGGACCCGAATGTGGTGAGCGGCTGGAAAGACTACGAAGGGGTCGAGCCAAACCGCCACCTCGGCATGGCGGTCATGTCCTTTAACGACGGCCACTCCGAGTGGCGCAAGAGCGATCTGATCAATCCCCCGGCCAACCCGAATGACGGCAGCGTCAAGGCGCTCATCAATTCCCGCTATTGGGATCCGCTGCAAACAGCCGGACCGCGTTAGCGGCCCGTTAAAGAAGGTTTCCGTGCCGCAGCGTGAGGGCACGCAGCCTGCATCTCCTGAGCTAGACGTCTCTATTTTGTAGGCCCGGTGCCTCACCGGGCGCTTTTTTAACGCGCTGTTAGCCAGCTTTTCCCATAATAACAGCCTCTTTTTCTTTGGACGTTGGGCTTTCGCGGAGGCAACTTATGGACAGCCGCATTTTGCATGGCCGAATATGATGACAAATTGTCCGTGACGCTGCCGGAATCTCTCCGCCGGCAGTTCGACCAGGTCCGCCGCCGGCTCTGGCGCGTCGAAACGACCGTCGCGGTTTGCGCCGTGGCGGGCGGGCTCCTGGCGTCGTTTCTGGCTCTGTTTGTCTCGGACCGGTTTTGGGACACGCCGGTCTGGCTGCGGGCGGGGCTGTTGCTGGCCGGATTGGCTGCTGCTGCTGCTGCTGCCCTGGCTTGGATGCGACGTTGGATTTGGCGGCGGCGCGATCTCCGGGACCTCGCCAATTTGGTCCAAAAAAAATACCGCCGCCTGGGCGACCGCCTTCTGGGCGTGGTCGAGCTTTCCAATGAAGAGCGCCATAACGCCAATTTCTCTCCCGCGCTCTATCACGCCGCCATTCACCAGGTGGCCGACCAGGCCAAAGGCTTCGACTTCGCCCAAAGCGTCGGTGTGGCCGCGGCCAGAAACGCCGCTTTGGGAGCGGCGGGATTGGCCGCTTGTTTGCTCCTCATTTTCGGCGTGTTGCCCCGCCCGGGTTGGAATGCTTTTTTGCGCTGGGCAATGCCGGCGGCGGACATCGCCCGTTACACGCTGGTCACTGTGGAAGAGCTGCCGGCGGAGTTGATCGTCGCGCATGGCGAGCCGTTCGCCCTGACTGCCGACGTTCACTACCGTTCCTTTTGGAAACCGCATCATGGCGTCGGGCTCTGGCCGCGCCAACCGGCCGTCGAAGGGAGCGTTGAGGAAGGCAAGCTCCGCCTGCAGATTCCCGGCCAGGTGCAGAAGGGCGTTTTGGAAGTCCGCGTGGGCGACGGCCAGGCGGCGGTGAGCGTTTGGCCCACTTATCGGCCGACTCTGCAAGAACTGGCCGCGCGGATTGAATTGCCCGGCTACCTGGGCTACCCCGAGCAAACCCAGACCCTCCAGGACGGCTCGCTGGTGACGGTGGAAGGCAGCCAGGTCGCTTTTCAGGGCAAAGTCAGCCGCGGCCTTTCCTCCGCGCTGATGCAAAGCGGGGAGGGCCAGCCGGCGCCCTTGCAAATTGACGGGGACAAATTCACCAGCGGCCCGACGCGCCCTGACGCCGTTTCCGAGTTCACCTTCAACTGGCGGGACACCCTTGGCCTGAGCAATTCCGCCCCGTTGCGTCTGTCGGTTCAAACACAGCCCGACGCGCCTCCGGTGCCGGAAATCGCCGACCTGCCGCGCGAGATTGCCCTTCTCAATTCGGATGTCCTGAGCATCCGCGTGCGCGCGCGCGACGATTACGGCGTGCGCGATTTCGGCCTGATGTGGGAAGTGACGGCGGATTCCCCGCGCACCAGCGTTGCGACGACGGAACTTAAAACGCAAACCGCCTCCACTCGCGTCAAAACGGCCGAGAAAGTCTTTCTCTGGAGCCCGCGGGTCTTCGGCATCCCGGCCGATTCCACAGTCGAACTGACCGGCTACGCGCGCGACTATTTTCCGGATCGGGAGCGGTCCCGCACCGCGACCTACCATGTTCGCGTGCTCAGCCCCGAGGAGCACGCCGAAATGCTGCGGCTGCAATTGGAAGCCGTGATGGCGCAGGCCGAAGAGGTCACCCGCCTTCAGGAAAAAATCGTCGCTGCCCTGGAGGAGGTCAAGGACACGCAAAAGATGTCCGACGCGCAAAAGTCCGCGCACCTGGGCCAGAGCAAGGAGGACCAGTTGCAAAACGCCGGCGAGTTGGACGAGCTTTCCAAACAGGGCGAGCGCGTCGTGCGGGAGGCGGTTAAAAACCCGCTCATAGACGATGAGACCGTCCGCAAATGGAGCCAATCCATGCAACAATGGCGCCAGTTGTCCGCCCAGAAAATGCCCGAGGCGGCTGGCGCGATGGAAGCGGCGCGGCAAAACTCCCCCGACCAACCGCAGCAAACAGCGGACGCCCTGCAAAAGGCAGGGGACATCCTCAAAGAGTTGGAGAAGATGGAGCAAAAGGCCAACCAGCGTCTGGACGACCTTCAGGCGCTGACGTTGGCCCAGCGGTTGCGCAAGGTCGGCGGCACGGAGAAGGAGATTTCCCTCCAGTTGCTCGATTCCGCCTCCAACACCATCGGCCTGCTTCCCCGCGATTTGCCCGAACCACTCAAGCTCTTTGAAAAAGACCTGACCCGCGGCCAGGCCGGCGCCCAGGTGGAAACCGCCAACCTGCAAGCCGAAATCAGCCGCTTCTTCGAACGCACGCGCAAGCCCGCATACGGGGAGGTCAACCAGGAAATGACGGACACCCACGCGCCCGACGAATTGGACCGTTTGGGCGGCTTGATCGGGAACAACATCGGCATGGAGGCCTCCGAGAACCTGGCCCAATGGTCGGAACGCTTTCAAAAGTGGAGCGAGAAACTGGAGCCAAAATCTTCCGGCTCCGGCTCCGGCAGCGGCAGCGGCCAACAGGGCCTGGATTTGACCGCGCAATTGATCGCCTTGCTCCGCCTGCGGGAAGGCGAAATGAACCTGCGCGACGAAACCACCCTGCTGGATCAGGACAAAGGCCAGACGGACAGCTACCAGCAGCGCGCCGCCGCCCTGGCCGACGGCCAGGAGAAGCTCGCCGGCGACCTGGAGGGCATCCACCGCAAAGTCCCCGTTCCTGAGATTGACCCGGCCTTTGCCGATGTCTCCGGCGCGATGAAGGAAGTCCTTACCCAATTGCGCAAGCCGCAAACGGGCCAACCGGCCGACGTGGCCGAGGTGAAAACGGTCGAGTCACTGACCGATTTGATCAACTTGATCAATGAACAAGCCCAGCACCCCAGCCAGCAGCCCTCGCCGGGCCAGGGCAGTGACGCGGGGGAAATGCAGTTCCTGCTGCAAATGATGCGCGACTCGGCCAACGCCAAGGCCTTCGCCGCCAAGCCGGCCACCGGCTTGAATCGCAACGGAGGCGCGGCCAGCCGCGCCGGCAGCCCGCTGTCGGGCGACGCGGCGGGGCAGGGCGCCAGCCGCCGCCCGGCCGGCCAGGCCGCCGGGGTCATCGAGACGGCGCCGGCCGAGTTTCGGGACGCTTTGGAGAATTACTATCATGGCCTGGAGCAATCCAAGGAGTAGCGCGCAATTATTAGTATTGATGGTTGCCCTGGCCGCGCCCGCCGCCCACGCCCAGCGGTTGTACAGCGGCTCGGCCGGCCTGGTGGCCGGGGAAGTGGACAAGATGTACGTCCGCGGCCTGCAATACCTGGCGCGCATGCAGACGGCCGCGGGCAACTGGCCTGATGAATCGCCTACGACCGAGGCGGCGGTGACATCGCTGGCGGTCATCAGCGTGCTGGCCCACGGCGACGATCCGAATTTCGGCCCGTACAGCGTGATGATCCATCGCGGGCTGGACTTCATTTTGAAGCACGCCGACTCCGCCACCGGCTACATTGGCCCGTCCATGTACAACCACGGCTTCTCCACTCTGGCGCTGGCCGAGGCCTACGGCGCGGTGGACGAGCCGCGGCTGGGGCCGGCCCTGGAAAAGGCGGTGCGCTTGATCGTCAGCGCTCAGGAGCAAAACAGCCTTCACGCCTGGCGCTATTCGCCCGATGCCAGGGACGCGGACACGACGGTCAGCGGGGCGCAAATGGTGGCGCTGTTCGCCGCGCGCAACGCCGGCATCGCCGTGCCCGAAAGCGCCATCCAGAACGGCCTCAAGTTCTTCCGCTCCTGCCAGACGGCCGACGGAGGCATCGGCTACATTTCGGCCACGGCGCCCAACGCCACGCGCACGGCCATCGCGTGCGTGGTGATGGCGCTGGCCAAGGAGAAGGAATCGGCCGCCTTCAAGGCCGCCTTTGCTTTTCTGCGAACCACGCGGGCGGACGCGCAGTATCCGCATTACTATCTTTACTACGTTTCGCAGGCCTATTTCCACGGTTCCCCCGAATTGTGGCGAAAGTGGAACCTCCAAAACATCGCCTCCCTGCGCCAGAGCCAGAACCCGGAAGGCAATTGGGATGGGCAGCTTGGCCCCACCTTCGCCACGGCCGGCTCGCTGCTCTCGCTGGCCCTCAATTACCGCTACCTGCCAATCTATGAGAGATAACGCCGCTCTAGCCTGGCTGGAGGGAAATCTTACGTTGGTGGGTCACAGGTTCCCTCTCCTAACCCTAATCCTAATCTTAATCCTAATCCTAGCCAAAGATATTTGAAATTTTCTGAAGAGCCGACGTGAGCCTTTTGTGGTTCTCCTGTTCGAGTGGCCGGCGGTTGCCCCCTTCCGAAAATTTCAAATATCTTT